>Ga0255338_1000208_pt1 | contig 234745 bp, 233 predicted proteins | sample MeOH1_35cm_T4_19_FD_203715 | JGI IMG/M metagenome (GOLD analysis project Ga0255338, IMG submission 203715) | Sandy soil microbial communities from University of British Columbia, Vancouver, Canada - MeOH1_35cm_T4_195 | ecosystem: Engineered > Artificial ecosystem > Sand microcosm >...
AGAATATTTTTTTAGATTTCTTTCTTTTTTAATTAAATTAACTTCTGCCTTTGTTCTGTTTTTTTGTTTAAGCATTAGATCTGAGTCGCCATTTAAAACTGATAGTTTTGAACAATACTCAAGAAAATAACCAAATTCATAAGCAATTGCTTCTTCAACGTTTGAGAATTTCTTTTTTTCAACAAGTGAATCAAAATTCAAACTATGAGTCCTTGAAACACTAACCCAAAGAACTATTTCCGGTTTTAAAAGTTCTGCTAAAAATTTTCCTTCTCCTAGACGATCACAATCTGCTTCAACTATATAAATTTTTTCCTTAGGAATCTTTTTAAAAACAGCAAAAGGAGTTTTAAGAATAAGCGATAACCATTCGCTTTGCGATAAAGTTTTTCTATGAAGATCTAAAATATCAAATGGTATACCAAAACTACTGTTTGCATGATGAGAATATCTTGCATTGTCACCAATTTGTGCTTCAAGCATGTGAAGAAGAGTTGTTTTTCCATTTGAACCGGTAACAACCACAACCCTCGGCTTCCATTTCCTAAGACGCAGTTTTGCAAAGAATCGAAAATATGAAGCTATAGGAAAGTATAAAACCTTCTTAATCTTCGAAATCATGTCTTAATTGTAGCAGAGCAGGGTTATAAAATGTATCTTAAGAGAGATATTTAGGCTGGTACGTTTTTTGCAACACTATTAAATCTGATTCTATTGCCCTGAAACAAAAGATCAATCTCGCCAGTTGGACCGTTTCTGTGTTTGGCTATAAGAAGTTTAGTAGGAATCATCCCGGTTGTGATTTCACTATCAGGTCTATAAACAAACATGACAACATCCGCATCCTGCTCAATAGCTCCTGATTCACGAAGGTCTGCAAGCTGAGGTTTTCTCTCTCCCCTATGTTCAACAGCACGGGACAACTGAGATGCAGACAACACTGGTACATTTAGTTCGCGCGCTAAATTTTTAAGGGCCTGAGAAACCATAGAGACCTCTTGAACACGATTGTCATATCTTCTACCCGGATCAACAAGTTGAAGATAATCAACAATAATTAAGGATAAATTGTGTTCTATTTGCAGTCTTCTTGCTTTACTTCGCATTTCTGTTAAAGAAAGTCCTGGCGTATCATCAATAAAAATTGGCGCTTCTGCAAGTTGCCCCATTGCTTCTGAAATTTTGCCAAAATCATCTTCCGAGAGTCGCCCTGTCTTTAATTTCCATGCATCAACATCAGATTGAGCTATTAAAAGACGATCTACCAACTCCTCTTTACTCATTTCAAGAGAAAAAATACCAACAGGAAGTCCTTCTTTAACTCCGATATTTTGCGCGATATTAAGAACAAGGGCAGTTTTTCCTTGTCCGGGACGTGCAGCTAAAATTATCAAATTACTTTTTTGTAAACCAGAGAGAATATTGTCTAAATCAGTAAAACCTGTTTGCACACCCCTAAAACCTGCCCCTTTTTTGTGTAATTCATCAATTCTATCAAAAGTTTCTGTAAGCGTTGATTTAAGAGGCACAAATCCTTTTTTTACATGGGACTGAGAGATAGAAAAAATCGAAGATTCTGCTTTGTCCAAAATTTCTTTGACTTCTGCCTCCTCTTGATACCCTAATTCTGCTACGTGTACCCCTGCGGAGATTAAATTTCTTTTTGTAGCATTTTCTTTAACAATTTGAGAATAAATTCCTACATTTGCAGCAGTTGGAACTAAATCTACTAAATCTGTTAGGTACGAAGAATCAACTTGTTTTAATTTTTTACTTTTTTTAAGTTTTGCAGTTAATGTCAGAAGATCAATTGGTTGTCTTTCTTCATAAAGAGAAAGCATAGTCTCGTAAATAATGCCATTTATTTCACTATAAAAATCTGATGGGAGTAAAATTTCAGAAACAGAAATAATCGCGTTTTTGTCAATTAGGATTGCTCCAAGAACGCTTTGCTCAGCTTCGTCGTTATGAGGTAAGACCTTAACTTGCGCCATAATTTTTGCCTATCCGCTATTAGCTATTTGCTAAGAGGATTGTTTCTACTTCAGCAGGTAATTTATCTTTAGTAGAACTGTATTTATTCATAGTCTTTACGTTTTCTTTACCAAAGCCATTGACAACTTCTCCGGACTTTTCTCCACAAAAAATAATTACATTTTCTGCTAGAGTTGTGATGAATGATGCATTTGCATTTTCTTTACAATTCGCAACAACTATATTATGTTCCTGTAATTTACTATGTATTTTATCGAGTGCGGAAAGATTTCCTAAGAGTACACTAACACTATCTACATGCATACTATAAATTAAATCCTGCTCGGTTCTTATTGCAGTCATTTTTATTCCACCAATTTCATAATCACCAGGACCAGAAATTATGACACCGCTATCAGACTTTATATCTATTTGATTGTTATTTAAAAGCAAGACTGCCTCATAGTCTGACTTATCCTGCGGATCGATAGCAAAAGTAGCGCGTTTTCCTTTTATTTTAAGGCCTGATTTTGGAAGAATTGCGATTTCCATAGTATCTCATACTATCATAAGCGTTTTTTCTTGACAAGATATAACATTTATCGTATCATCAGTCACACATCACCTATGAAAACAGAACGAGTTATTCTTTCATTTGTTGCAGTTGTAATCGGACTAATAGCAGCAGGAGCAGCATTTTATTTCTATCAACTGACAAAACAGGTTTCTCCAGACGAATCAAAACCACTTGGTACTATTTCTAAAAAAATTTTATCTCCTACACCAGAGAGTTCTAATTTGCTAACATTAGATTCACCAAATGATGAAGAAGTCTTTGATAAAAAAGTAATAACTATAAAAGGTAAAACAAGAAGCGATGCAACAATAATTGTTACCTCCGAAAATACAGATCAGATAGTAAAGCCTGCCTCAAATGGAACTTTTACTCTGTCCCAAACAATTCTTAATGGTACTACTATTTTATATATAACCGCAGTATTTCCAAATGGTGATGAAAAAACAATTACAAGAACCGTAACTTTTTCGACTGAGGAATTTTAAACTATGAAAAAATTATTAATAATTTCAACATTGTTCTTTTTAATTTTGGCTCCTGCAAAAGTTTTTGCAGCTACCCCAACTCCCGCTACTAATGCATCTCCAACTGATGAGGCTCTAGATAAAAAACTCACCGATCAAATTAATAATCTAAAAGAAAAAATCGCTTCCCGTGTTTCTGAACTGAATTTGGTTGAAAGAAGAGGTATGATTGGAGTAATTTCTGAAGTTTCTGGAAATAAAATAAATGTTACAGATATTTTGGGAAAAACAAGATTTATTGACGTCGATGAAATAACCAAATTTTCTTCAGTCTCAGCCAAAGAATCTTTTGGACTATCTGATCTTAAAAAAGGAACTAGAATTTCTACTCTTGGTCTTTATAATAAACAATCAAAAAGAATTTTAGCCCGTTTTATTGCAACAACGACTGACCCAGTTTTTGTAAGTGGAGCAATTAGTGATATTGATAATATAAATTTCTTTATAACGATAGTAACCCCAGATGGTAAAAAAATAAAACTCGATATACCGACAACCACAAAGACAAATTCTTATGATGGCGAAGAGTTAGTAAAATCAGGTTTTTCCAAACTTGGTATCGGAAATCGTATTACAGCAATTGGTTTTCCGGACAAAAAAGATCCAACTATTATAGTTGCAAACCGTATTGTAACTTTTCCAACACTAGCCAAAAATCCTAAGATAATTATCTCAGTTCCATCTCCAACAGAAAAAGTAACTCCAGCTGCAACTAAAAAATCATCATCAACTCCATAAAAATGGATAAAAATAACCTTTCAGATCTCAAAAAATTTCTTAGAGAAAACTCTCTAGATGCTGCTCTAATATCCTCCTTATCAAACATCGTATATCTTACAAAATTTTCTCATTTTACTGAAATCGAAAGAGAAGGATTTGTTCTTATAACAAAAAACAATCAATATGTTATTACAGACAGAAGATATTCTCATGCTGTAAAAACGAATTTACCGAATTTTGAATTACTGGAAATATCCGGAAACAATTCGTTTACGACTCTACTTCAAGACGCAATCAATTTACATAAAATAAGTGTTTTGGGTATAGAAGAAAATGACTTGACAGTTCATGAACATAAAAAAGTTTTACTTACTATAAAAAATACAAAACATTTTGATTTAAGAAAATTAAGAATTTTAAAAACAAAAGATGAAATTAGAAAAATAAAAAATGCATGTCTTGTTGGCGATAAAGCATTTTTAAATGTTTTAAAAAAAATAAAATCTGGCATGACAGAAAAGGAACTCGCTTTTGAAATCGAGCATTTCATCAAAAAAGAAAAATGCGGACTGTCTTTTCCTACAATAGTTGCTTTTGGAAAACACGCAGCTATCCCCCATCACAAAACTGGCAACAAGAAATTAAAAGAAAATGAATTAATTTTAATAGACTTTGGGGTTAAATATGAAAATTATTGCTCTGATATGACTAGGACTATTTTTTATGGTAAAGCAGCAAAACAGCAAAAAAATGCCTATAAAGTCGTAAAAGAAGCACAAGAAAAAGCAATCAAACAATTTAATATCACTAAAAATGCAAAAGATTTAGACGAAGCAGCAAGATCATATATTGCCTCCAAAGGATACTCCTCTATGCCCCATTCTTTGGGGCATGGCATAGGACTTCAGGTACACGAAGCACCAAGTTTGTCCCCAAATTCAAATGATATTCTAAGCGAAGGTATGGTTTTCTCTATAGAACCTGGAATTTATTTTCCTGATAAATTTGGTATAAGAATCGAAGATTTATTTGCGATTGAAAACAATAAGCTAAAACAGTTAACAAAATCGTCCCGCAGTTTGATTGAATTGAAAATTAAATAAAAATTTTATTCTAAGTGCGTGTAATTGTGGGTTTTTTCGAATTCCTTCAATCCTTTTTTCAAAGTTGCACTTGGCGATGGAACAGGCTTTGCGACAACTGTAACCTTTCCATTTTTTCTTTGGAAGAAAAAGTTTTTCAAATAAGAATTGCTTTTTTTTGGAAAGTCATCCCTGAAGTGCGCTCCTCTACTCTCTTTTCTTTCAATAGCGCCTCTAATAACAAGCTCTCCCAAATCTAGAACTGATGCAAGACGGGTTTTTTGCACTAAAGTTTCAAATTTAGTTTTTGCATTACTGAGTCCCTGTTTTGCTATTTTCTCTCTCAATTGATCTAATTTCTTAAGACCTGCTTTTAGCTGTTTTTCATTTCTGACAATTCCCGCGTGTTCCCACATGATATTTCTTGCATCAAAAATCATTTTTTGCGCATCGAGTTTGCCATTTTTCAAAATTTCTTTATCAAGTTTTGCCTCAAAATCATTCACTAAAGATTTTGGCATAACTTTTGCTTTTATTTTTTTACCGGCGAGGTATCTACCAACAAGTTTCCCAAAAACCACAACTTCTGCCAAACTGTTTCCTCCTAATCTGTTTGCTCCGTGTACACCTACAGTACATTCACCAACCGCGTATAAATCATTAATCGCTGTTTCGTTAGTTTTTTCATCTACCCTTATTCCACCCATAGCATAATGTGCAGTGGGAGCAATTTCCATTTTTTCTTTTGAAATATCAATATTATTGTATTTTTTAAGCATTTTATACATCTCAGGAAGTCTCTCCAAAATATATTTTTTGGGACGCGAAGAAATATCCAGATATACAGCACCACGCTTAGTTCCACGACCAGCTATTATTTCCAAATAATTAGATCTGGCGACCACATCTCTTGTCGAAAGTTCCATTCTTTCCGGACTATATTTCTTCATAAATCTTTCACCTAAACGATTTGTAAGTATCCCTCCTTCTCCTCTTACTGCTTCTGTTACCAACTCTCCAGCTTTCTCCTCAGGAAAAACAAGTCCTGTCGGATGAAATTGAAGCATTTCCATATCTCCAAGGACAGCACCTTCGCGAAACGCCAAGGCAGTACCTTCTCCAAAATTTTCAGAAAGACGTGAAGAAGAACGGGTATAAAGATTTGAATGTCCTCCCGTAGCAAGAACAACAATTGATGCTTCTATTAGAACGAGCTCATTATTTTTTATTCCAATTGCTCCATAAATATTATTATCCTTTACCAGCAATTTCATTATGTACAGCTTATCAATATTTGGGATTTTTAATTTTTCAACTCTATCAGAGAGTACACGAAGAATTTCATGCCCCGTTGCATCGCCTTTAAAAATAGTTCTTCGATATGTTTGAGCACCGAAATAGCGCTGAGAAATTTTTCCATTTGGTTCGCGATGAAACTGAGCTCCCATGTCAACCAAATCATTAATAGCATCTTTAGCGTTGTTGGTTAACCTTTCTATGATGTTTGGATTGCCAATATTTTGTCCTTCCAAAAATGTATCAAGCGCATGTACAAGAGGTGAATCTTTTTCATTTTCCATGTTTGAAAAAGGAGCGTTTACACCACCCTGTGCCATTCTTGTATGAGCATCGCGGAATTTACAATCGCCAACAATTAAAATATTTTTTTTGCCTTTTTCAAAAAGTTCGATAGCAAGTCGGAGTCCTGCTCCACCTGATCCGATAATAAGAATATCTGTAGTAATTTTTTTCAAACTCGTGTCATAATATCAGCATTCTCTAGAGCATGCAAGACATATGTCTGACAAAAATTTGACAAAAAAATTTGATATGTTAAAATATAAATAATTAAAGATTAAAAGCGTTAACAGTGGAGTCACGATCCATGAGCTGAAGACAAAAATGTCTTCCGGAAATTGAACCGTTAAATACAATAGACGATGTCGCAATCGCGGAGTCGCCATAAAGAGTCCTGAGAAGTAATTCGAAGGAAATAAGGATGGGACCGCGGGAGGTCCTTTTTTGTTACCTCTCGTTCCTTTTTCACTGCTTTTGTAGTGGAATGGGAACGGGAGGTTTTTTGTTGGAAAAAAATGGTGGCTGTAGCTCAGCTTGTGTAGAGCGTCAGGTTGTGGATCTGAATGTCGCCGGTTCAAATCCGGTCAGCCACCCCACGTAAAACCGCGTCTAACGCGGTTTGAGTGACTTTACAAAATTTATGAAAAGTTTAAATTCTAAAAATATAAAAATTGCCATACAAAAAGAAGGGCGTCTGACTGATGAAACGCTTGAGTTTTTGCGCAAAAGTGGACTTGAATTCGAAAGTTATAAGCAAAGACTTTTTTCGTTATGCAGAAATTTTCCTTTGGAAATTTTATATGTACGCGATGATGATATTCCCAATTATGTAGCATCGGGTATTGTTGATTTGGGTATTGTAGGTCAAAATATTTTAAACGAGAAAAGACCAAGTGTTAAAAAACTTTTAAATCTAAAATTCGGTTTTTGTTCATTAATTATTGCCGCTTTAAAAGATTCAAAAATTGAAAACATAAAAGATCTGCAAGGGAAAACAGTCGCTACATCTTATCCAAAATCGTCAGATAAATTTTTTAAAGAGAAAAAAATTCTAGTTAAAACTGTAAGCATCAAAGGGTCATTAGAAATAACGCCCGCTCTTGGGGTCGCTGAAGCTATTGTTGACCTTACATCATCGGGCAGTACGCTTACTTTAAATGATTTAAAAATAATTGAAAAAATCTACGATTCAGAAGCAGTACTTATTGCCAATGCAAGATCTTTAACAAATGGCAGAAAAGTTTTATTAGAAAAACTAATAATGCGCTTCAAGGGTGTACTTTCAGCAAATGATTATAAGTATGTAATGATGAATGCTCCGGAAGAAATTTTACCAAAGATTAAAAAAATAATACCAGGACTTAAATCCCCTACTGTTGCTCCACTTGCTAAAAAGGGTTTCATATCTGTTCAATCTGTTGTTAAAGAAAGTATTTTTTGGGAAACAATCGAAAGATTAAAACAAGTCGGCGCATCTGGAATAATCGTTATGCCAATTGAAAAAATGATTACTTAAATTATGAGAGTTATAAAATTAAAAAATTTACTAAAAAAAGATTATCAAAGAATTGTTAAGCGGTCAGCTGGAACTAATCCGGAGATATTGCCTATTGTCAGAGAAAGAATGGAAAAGGTAAGAAAGTATGGGGACAAGGTACTTATTGCTGATTTCAAGAAACGTTTTGGGGATACAAACTATTCTTCTCTTGCTGTTTCCAAAGAAGAAATAAAACAGGCGTACAAAGAAGTAACTCCTGAATTTATTTTAGGGATAAAACAAATGATAAAAAACATTAAAGCTGTACATCTTGCGCAACTTCCTACAAGAAAAGATTCAGTAGTAAATTCCGAAAAAGGAATTAGCGTTTGGAGAGAATGGAGACCAATTGAAAAAGTGGGACTTTATATCCCGGGAGGAATTGCAATTTACCCATCAACTGTTTTGATGAATGCAATTCCTGCTCAAATTTCTGGATGCAAAGAAATTATCATGTGTACACCTGCACGAGAAACAGGGAAAATTCCAGCAGGAACACTAGTTGCAGCTGATATGGTCGGCTTAACGAAGATATATAAGATTGGTGGAATTGAAGCAATAGCAGCTATGAGTTATGGAACAAAAACAATTCCAAATGTTTACAAAGTTTTTGGTCCGGGAAATTCATATGTTACTGCGGCCAAAATGATTGCCCTTGAAACAATTAGTATCGATATGCCAGCTGGTCCATCTGAAGTATTTATTATCGCTGATGAAACAGCAAATCCTAGTTTTATTGCCGCTGATCTTCTTGCAGATGGAGAGCACGGTGAAGACAGCGCATGTGTTTTAATAACAACTTCTCAAAAAATCGCTGAAGAAACTATAAGAGAAATCAAAAAACAAATGCCAAAACTAGCAACCGAAAAATTAGTCAAAGAATCGCTTAAAAGATATGGACTTTTTGCAGTAGCTGATTCACTAGATGAGGCAATAGATTTTACTAATGAGTACGCGCCAGAGCATTTGGAGATTATGACTAAAAATCCTGAAGGTGTTGTTGGAAAAATTATTAATGCCGGATCGGTTTTCTTAGGAGATTTTACATCAAAAGCAACTGGTGATTATGCAACTGGAGCCAATCACGTCTTGCCAACAGGCGGTATGGCAAAAATGTATCCTCCGCTTGGAGTAGATGCTTTCGGCAAATGGATGCAGGTACAAAAATGCATAAAAGAAGGACTAAAAAATATTAAAGAAACTGTCGAAACTGTAGCAGATGTTGAAAAATTGCCAGCTCACAAGAATTCAGTGAGCATAAGATTTATATGAAAAATTTAGCATTACAAAGAATACAAGAAATGAAGCCATATAATCCCCCACTAGCTGGGCGGCGTGAATTTAGTGGAATTCTTTTAGACCTAAACGAAAAAACTATTTCACCTTCTTCTAATGTACGAAGAAAATTATTTGATCTTTTGAAATTAAATAATTTACAACTTTATCCAGAGTATGGGGATCTTGAGAAAAAGTTGGCAAAACTTGCAAATGTAAAGACTGAGCAGATTATGATAACTAATGGATCTGATCAGGCAATTGACATAATTTTTCGTACATTTGCAGATGTAAACGACACTGTTATTATTCCTGACCCAAGTTTTACAATGTTTTACCAATCAGCTTTGAGTTGCGGGAACAACATAATTAAACCTTTATATATAAAACAGGACATGTCTTATCCATTAAAAGAAGTACTAAGTCTTATTAATGATTCAGTAAAAATTGTTGTCGTCTGTAATCCAAACAATCCAACTGGAACATTTATATCTGTAAAAGAGATTGAAATAATTGCGAAAAAAGCTACCAATACTATCATTATGGTTGACGAGGCATATTTTGACTTTTCAAAAATTACTGCAGTTCCCCTTATTAAAAAATATCCAAACATTATTGTAACCAGAACTTTTTCTAAAGCGTTTGGTCTTCCATCTCTTCGCATAGGTTACGTAATTGCTTCAACAAATAATATAAAAGAATTGCTTAAAGTTCGTGGACCTTATGATGTAAATATGATTGCTTACACAGCGGCAATAGCAGCAATAGATGATTTAAAAAAAATACAAGAGTATTCAAATGAAATTATGAAAAAAGCAAAACCAATGATTGAAAGTTTTTTTACTAAAAATGAAATAGAATTCTATAAATCTGGAGGTAATTTTTTACTTTATAGACCAAAAGTAGAAAACGAAAAAAATATATTAGAAAAGAATGGAATTTTAGTACGCCCTCAAGACAAAACAAATATTGAAGGCACTCTCCGTTTAACAATTGGTACTGTTGATCAAATGAAAAAATTTATAAAAGTGTATAAAGAAAAAATTATAAATGTAAGAAATAAAAAATATGCGTTTATAGACCGCGACGGTACGCTTATCTTTGAACCGCAAGATACGTATCAAATTGATAGTTTGGATAAACTGAAAATATTAGATGGTGTTATTAAGGGATTAAAATTACTTAAGAAACAAGGATACAAACTAGTTTTAGTAAGCAATCAGGACGGGTTGGGAACAAAATCATTTCCGACAAGTGATTTTGAACTACCGCAAAATAAAATGCTGGAAGTTTTCAAAAAAGAAGGAATTATATTTGATCAAATTTTTATATGCCCACACTTCCCTACCGACAAATGTGACTGTAGAAAGCCAAAATTAGGTTTATTAAAAAACTTTGATTTAAACGGAATTGATAAAGATAGATCATTTGTTTGTGGCGACAGAAAAACAGATCAACAATTTGCCGAAAATCTTGATGTTAAATTTGTTCCCATGAAAACTAATCAAAATTTTTATGAAGCTCTAACTAAGGAGGAAGTGGTATGAAAAGAGAAACAACAATAGGAAGAAAAACAAATGAAACAGACATAAATCTTTCTTTAAATATCGATGGCGTCGGTAAAAGAAATATAGAAATTTCTGTGGGTTTTATGACTCACATGCTTGATTTATTTGCAAAACAAGGATTATTCGATCTCTCAATAAAAGCAACCGGAGATACATGTGTCGACGAACACCACACAGTGGAAGATATCGGTATTGTACTCGGAGAAGCATTTGCAAAAGCTCTTGGTGATAAAAGAGGCATTAATCGTTATGGATTTTTTATCCTACCAATGGACGAAGCAATTGTGACAGTGGCAATTGATTTTGCTGGCAGATATTCATTTCGTTTTGAATGTGATTTCAAGCGAGAAAAAGTTGGAGATCTATCAACTGAACTTATAAAACACTTTTTCGATGCTTTTGCCCAAAATGCAAAAGTAAATCTTTTTATAAAAGTTGAATACGGTGAAAATGATCACCACAAAGCAGAGGGAATTTTCAAAGCAGCAGCGAAAGCAATTCGTATGGCTTGTGAAATTGATCAACGAGCGAAGGGTGAAATTCCTTCAACGAAAGGAACATTATGATAGTAGTCATTGACTATGGTGTAAATAACATTGGCAGTGTTGCTAATGGTTTAGAAAGGCTTGGTGTCTCTTATAAGATTTCAAGCGATCCTAAAATACTGACAAAAGCGAGAGCATTAATTTTGCCTGGCGTTGGAGCAGCAGGAGTAGGAATGCAAAATTTGAAACAAAAAGGATTAGATACAGCTATTCTTAAAGAAGTAAAAAAGGGTAAACCAATTTTAGGAATTTGCTTGGGCATGCAACTCTTTCTCTCGTCAAGCGATGAAGGAAATGTAGATTGTTTAGGATTAATTAAAGGAAAAGTAAAAAAATATAAAACAAGACTGAAAGTTCCACAAATCGGGTGGAATGAAATAAAAATAATGAAACAAGAATCAAAAATTATGAAAAATATTCCTGACAATAGTTATTTTTATTTCATTAATTCTTATTATTGTGATCCCGACGACAAATCAGTTATTGCAGGAAATACTAAGTATGGAAAAAATTTTTGTAGCGTTCTTGAAAAAGAAAATATTGTAGGATTACAATTTCACTCTGAAAAAAGCGGGACATTAGGATTTAATTTACTTAAAAATTTTATCAAATATTATGTTAACTAAAAGAATCATTCCCTGTCTGGATATGACAGAGGGAAAAGTTGTAAAAGGTATTCAATTCGTCAATTTTAGAGACGCGGGTGATCCTGTGAAGCTTGCCAAACAATATGATAAGCAAGGAGCTGACGAGCTTGTATTCCTTGATATCACTGCTACTGTTGAGAATAGAAAAATTCTTATCGACGTTGTCGAAAGAACAGCCAAGCAAATAACAATTCCTTTCACTGTTGGCGGTGGCATAAGAACAGTTGAAGATATGAGAACAATTTTAAGAGCTGGCGCGGATAAAGTAGGGGTAAATACCGGCGCAGTTAATGACCCAAGTCTTATTGCTAAATGCGCTAATGCTTTTGGAAGTCAGTGCGTTGTACTTTCTCTTGATGCAAGAATTGTAGGAAAAAATAAATGGAATGTCTTCATCAATGGCGGAAGAACTGATACAGGAATTTCTGCTATTGACTGGGCAAAAAAAGCTACCAAATTGGGAGCCGGTGAAATTTTATTAACAAGCATTGATACAGATGGCATGAAACAAGGATTTAATGTAGAACTTACGAAAAGAGTTTCTAAGGCTGTAAATGTACCTATAATCGCATCTGGTGGAGCCGGTAAACTAAAAGATTTTTACGACGTTTTTAAATATGGAGGAGCGGATGCAGCTCTCGCTGCTTCCCTATTCCACTTTGGTGATTTAAAAATAAAAGATGTTAAAGATTATTTAAAAAAGAAAAAAATTATTGTAAGGAGTTAATTATGAAAATAAATTTTGAAAAAAATAATAATTTAGTGCCGGCAATAATCCAGGAAGAAAAAACCGGAGATGTTCTCATGCTTGGATATATGAATAAAGACGCTCTGGAAAAAACTAAACAAACAGGCTCTGTGTATTTTTGGAGCAGGAGTAAGAATAAACTGTGGATGAAAGGAGAAACATCAGGCAATACGTTGACAGCAAGTAAAATATTAATCGATTGCGACAACGACACGCTACTAATTACAGCAAAGCTTAATGGTGTAGCAGCTTGCCACATAGGAAAAAAAAGTTGTTTTAAGGAGGAATTATGACGATTGATGAACTTTATCAAATAATTGAAAATAGAAAACAGGCGAAGCCTGAAAATTCGTATGTCTCTTCCCTTTTACAAAAAGGCAAAGATCGTATTGCAAAAAAAATTGGTGAAGAGGCAACGGAGGTAGTGATCGCAGTCAAAAATAGAAGAAAAAAAGAAATTGTTGAAGAAACTGCTGATCTTTTATTTCATGTTTTAGTGATGCTTTCATCACTAGATATTAAACTTGAATATATTTTCGATGAACTTGAACGCAGAAAAAAACAGTAAAAAACTGTATAATAAAACTATGATAAATACACAAACATTAAAAGGCTTTAGGGATTTTCTCCCTGAACAAGCAATAAAGCGTAAATGGCTACGAGATAAACTCGCGAGTATCTGTGAGCAGTGGGGTTTTGAGCCTCTGGAAACGCCAACACTTGAAGCGCTTGATATTTTTACCGGAGTAATTGGAGAAGATGAAAAATTATTTTTTAAATTCAAAGATCAAGGCGATCGCGATGTGGCTCTTCGTTATGACCAAACTGTACCAACTTGTCGTGTAATTGCAGAGTACCAAAATAAACTTACTTTTCCTTTTAAACGCTATCAAATTCAGTCTGCTTTTCGATCGGAAAAACCTCAAAAAGGAAGATATAGAGAGTTTATTCAGGTTGATGCTGACATTTTCGGTGTAAAAACAGTTGAGGCCGATGCTGAAGTAATTGCGCTTTCTCTCGATATTTATCGCCAGCTTGGATTCAAAAAAGCTGAGGTACGAATTAATACAAGGTCACTTTTTAAAGACATGCCCTATGAGGCAATTGTCGCCATAGACAAAATAAAAAAAATTGGCGACGAAGGAGTTTTAAAAGAGATGGAAAATAAAGGCATAAAACCTGATAAAGCAAAAGAATATCTTTCTTATGTTAAAAATTTAAAACCCAACGAAGATATCCAATTTATTCTCGATTATTTAAAAACTTATGGCTTTCCGGAAAGTTGGTATGTTTTCGATCCGTATATTGCAAGGTCATTCTCATACTCCATGGGTCCCATTTGGGAAGTAGTTATTCCGGATGCAGGTGAGTTATCAGTCCTCGGCGGAGAAAGATATGACGGAATGCTTGAAAAATTTGCAGGTCGCGATATTGGAGGAACAGGATTTGCTGTTGGATTTGACAGAACTCTTGAAGCAATGGAAGAGCTAGGACTACTACCTGCTGATATGATAAAATCAACAACAAAAGTTCTCGTTACAGTTTTTTCTGAGGAATTAAAAAGTAAATCACTCGAGATATGCTCTAAATTGCGTGCCAAAAATATTAACGCCGAAATTTATTTGGGAGAAATTAAAGATAAAAACCCGCTTGAAAAACAACTCAAATACGCGGACAATAAAAAAATTCCTTATATAATCGTGGTTGGTCCAAAAGAAATTGAAAAAAATCTCCTTACCCTTCGGGATATGCAAACCAGAAAACAAAAAGAAGTAACTCTTGCAGACCTCCTCAAAATTCTTGTATAGTAAATTTATCTGTGAGAATCTCATATCGTCATCTAGCTATTATTGCACTAATAATTTCAAATATAATCTGGGGCGCTGCTTCACCAATTTTTAAATGGTCTCTTGAGAGTATTCAACCTTTTACTTTAGCTTTTTTAAGATTTTTTATTGCCTCCTTAATCCTTTGGATATTTGCTCTACCAAATATGACACTCAAAATAAAAGATATTCCAAAAATCATACTTTTGGCAGCATTTGGCATATTTGGTAATATCTCACTCTTTTTCTTTGGTTTACGACTAACATCAAGTATTAATGCTCCTGTAATTGCTGCTTCTGCACCTGTATTTTTAATTCTTATCGCCTATTTTTACTTTCATGACAAGCCTACAAAAAAAGTTGTTTTGGGAACTATGGTAAGTCTTATTGGAACGATAATAATTATTATTAATCCCCTTTTGGGACAAAATCAGGATGGAAGCATATTTGGAAATTTATTATTACTTCTTGCAACAATGTGTTTTGTAGTTTATACAACTCTTCTTAAAAAATTTGATCTGCAATATCAACCTCTTACACTTATTTTTTGGATCTTTTTTGTTAGCTCTATCATGTTTTTCCCATTTTTCGCAAATGAAGTCAGAAATACTAATTTCTTACAAAGTCTTAATACTCAGGCAATAATCGGTATTCTTTATGGTGCCTTATCCTCATCAACACTTGCATATCTTTGCTATGATATAGGGGTTAAATATTTAAAGGCAAGCGAGATAGGAATCTTTTCCTACATAGATCCTATTATAACAATTCTTATAGCTATTCCTCTTCTTGGGGAAACTATAACAAATCTATACGTTATTGGCACTTTAACTGTATTTGCAGGCATCATTATTGCTGAAAGAAGACTACATACCCATTCTATCCACCCTAATCACTTGTCAAAAAAAGACGATTAAGGTATAATTGTCTGACTAATGAAAGCAAGTATCCATCCAAAATATTTTGACGAAGCACAAGTTATTTGTGTTTGCGGCAACAGATTTACTACTGGTTCTACTCAGGAAATAATCCACGTAGAACTTTGTCACAAATGTCACCCTTTTTATACAGGTGAACAGAGATTTGTAGACAGTGGTTCTGTTATTCAAAGATTCCAAGCGAAACAGGCAAAGGCAGCAGACTGGAAAGAAAAAAAGAAACAAAAAATCGAAGCAAAGAAAAAACAAGACGATACTCCAAAGACTCTTCGCGAAATGCTCATGGGACTCAAATAGCACAATCCTCTTTACTGCTTCAGTAGCAAAATTTACTATGATAATATTTATCGAAATCTAGAAAAAAAAGTATTTAGTATCTTGTATTTGGTATTTTGTATAAAAATTTATTTATACTAGATACTATATACTAAATACAAAATACTAATTTATGACTGATTATAGATATACCCAAATTGAAGAACTTGAGCAAAAAATTGAAGAGACCAAATCTCTCCTAGCAGATCCTTCTATGGCAAATCTTGCTCAAGATGAAATATCAAAACTAGAAACTGAAAAGCAGGCAATTGAAGAAAGCATCAAAGAGTCTCAGGAGAAAAAAGCAGAAAGCTTTGACGAAAGAAATATCCTTCTTGAGGTAAAAGGTGCTGCCGGCGGAGATGAAGCAAAACTCTGGGCTGAAGAACTTCTTCGTATGTACGTGCGTTTTGCACAAAGAAAAGGCTTTCAAGTAGAAAGCTTAGAGGAAACTGTTATTAAACTTTCCGGAAGACCTGGTGCTTTTGGTGCACTTAAATACGAAGCTGGGGTACATAGAGTTCAGCGAATCCCTGAGACAGAAAAACGAGGGCGTGTACACACCTCAACTGCGACTGTTTCTATACTACCGGAACTTGAAGATATTGACCTTCACATAAATCCACAAGATATAGAATTTGAAGCATTTAGATCAGGAGGCCACGGAGGACAAAATGTAAATAAAGTTTCAACTGCAGTTCGTATAAAACATGTACCGTCAGGAATTGTTGTAACTGCATCAGCTGAAAGATCTCAAAATCAAAATAGAGAAATCGCTATGAAACTTCTCCGTGCAAAACTTTGGGAATTAGAAATAGAAAAAAGAGAAGAACAGCTAGCTGATTTAAAATCAACTCAGGTAGGAAGAGGTATGCGGGCTGAAAAAATCAAAACATATAATTTTCCTCAGGATAGACTTACAGATCATAGAATTAACAAATCCTGGAAAAATTTACCGGTAATTCTTGATGGTGAAATACCAGAAGAACACGAAGATTTAAATTAAAACAGAAGAAAAACTGCAAGTAAAATAATTACTAATCCCCCACCGCTAATAATAATAAAATCATAATCAGCTGCATGCAATTTATGTTTTGCGTGTTTTTTTGGAGAAACCCTTTTTGCTTTTTTTATTTTTTTCTTGGTAGCCATAATATATATTATTCTACACTATCTTTATCAAGGGTTGTCAAGAGGATACTAAAGAAACATTAATATTGAACGAAGTATAAAATTCTTGCGCTTGCCTTTAATGAAGCAAGCCATGTCTGAACTTTTTGATTAAGTTTTTGTTGTCTTATTTCTTCGCTTACTACTTTTTTTAACTGTTCTTCTGTTTGATCTTTAGGTAATAAGTCTTTGTTCTTTGTTATGTAATCATTTATTTCACTATCTGAAACTTTGATATCTTTTCCAACTATTTTTCCAACCAATTTATCCAGACGTATAAGTCGTCGCAAATCTTCTCTTGTCATCCCCTGCATTACCAAAACATCATCAAGTTTTTGTCCTTGAGCAGAAATTTTTTCATCTACTTTTTTAATTTCATCTTCTATTTCTTTTTCCGTTACTGTAACTTTCTGTTTTCTTGCTTCCTGTTCAATAAGTGTATTTCTGACAATATTATCAAGAGCTTGTTTTCCTGCCTGTTTTTCAGTTTCTTTAATAATTGAGACTCTGCTTATCGGCTGACCATTAACAACTGCAGCAACAAATAATCCCCTTCCATAATAAAGAAGAGCTCCAAGAACAAACATTACCAAAACTAAAATTGCATATGATTTTTTAACCTTAAGAGATTTAATAGATTTAAGCTTGCTAATTGTGTTTATAGAAACATCTGATGCTTTTTTTACCGGTGTTTTTACAGAAGATTTTTTAGGAGCAGATTTTTTGGCAGCTGTTTTTGTTGTAGGTTTTTTACTTTTTGCCATAACTTAACTTTTGACAATTATACTATTGCCCCGCTCTCTTTGCAAGAGTTGTTTTTAGTTTATTTAATATTACTTCAACAATTGCTCTACTGCTTTTTCTAGTTGCGCGTCATGAGAAGGATCTTTCTCGTCAAAATTAACAACAAAATCCGGTTCAATTCCTAACTTATGTACCCAAGTTCCATTTGGCGTTAACCACTTTGCAACTGTGACATGAAGGCCAGCGCCTTGTCCCAAATCATCTGCCTCTTGAATAGTACCTTTTCCGAATGATTTTTCTCCGACTGTTTTTGCACGTTTATTATCAACTAATGCTCCAGTTACAATTTCTGAAGCAGATGCAGATCCACCATTAATAAGAACTACAACCGGAATATCTGTAAGCATACCTTTTCCTGTAACCTCAGAGGATATCTGATCTCCATTTTTGTCTTCCTGAATCACTGCAATGCCTTTTTTTATAAATTCTGATGCTATATACACAGCATCTCCCAAATATCCTCCAGGATTGTTACGAAGATCAAACACAATTCCTTTAATATCCTTGTCTCCTTTTATTTCTTGACTTAGTTTTATAGCTAGATCAGTCCATTCTTTATTTGTAGTATCCCCAAACTGGGATAGACGAATATATACTATCTTTTCATCAAGCTTTCCTGAAAAACTATTTGATTTTATGTTTATTTGATCTATATCTTTTACTTTCTTAGTCCAAGTAGTAAGGCTTTTTACAGTTATAGTACCGCGCACTATTTTTATATCCACCTGTTTTTCGTCTGATTTATGCAAAATTGTAAGTTTTACTTCTGTTCCTTTTGTGCCCCTAATTTTTTCAACTGCCTGAGCAATTGTCCAGCCAAAAGTTCCCTGATCGTCAACTTTTAGAATAATATCCCCTGCTTTTACACCGGCTTTTTCAGCTGGACTTCCATCAAGCGGAGCAACTACTGTAATTTGCTTATCTTTCATTCCCAGTTCTGCTCCGATTCCTTCGAATTGACCAGCGAGTGCCTGTTTAAAATCATTGTTTTGTTTTGGAGGCAAATATACTGTGTACGGATCATCAAGACCCGATACCATACCAACTATTGCTCCATTTAAAAGCTTTTGTGGATCAATTGCTGTCTTGTCATAGTAACCTGTCTCAATTTTTGCAAGAACCTGCCAAAAAGGAGCAAAATCCAAAGTCATAAGAGATGGTGGCGGCTCTTTGTTGATAACTTCAATATGAGGTTTAAAATTTCTCCACTGTAGATTTATTTGTGTTACTCCGATTGTATAACCAATAAGTCCTGCGACAAAAATAGCTGCAAAGAAACGGATCTTACCTGCGGTCATTTTTTAATTATTACATAAATTTATAACTATCTTCAAGTAGCGAAGTGAATAAAATTTTTTGAGGACTGGATGTTTGAGCGAAGCGAGTTGTAGCCCGGAAAAAAATTTTCGTTCACGAGCTACTATCTTCTTACTCCATTCCCATATATGGAATAAGAGCTAAAAAGCGGGCGTGTTTTATTGCAACAGTAAGCCTTCTTTGATGTTTAGCACAGACTCCACTTCTTGCTCTTGGGATTATTTTTCCTCTTTCAGTCACAAATCTTTGCAAAGATGTGACATCAGAAACAGAAGGAGTTTTTTCTTCTTTACAGAAGTAACAATCCTTTGGTACTGTTATTTTTCGTTTTGGAAATCTTTTTTTACCTTTCATAATTTTTAAAATGGAATATCATCCGGCATTACTTCTTCATCACTTTTTGCCGTAGATTCTTCCGAAACTTCTTCTTTTACCTCTTCAGTTTTACTTTTTGCTACTTTAGCAGGTGCTGGTTTTGCTTCTCCCTCATCTACTGCGCTCTCTCCTGCTTGGCTTGCAGAAGCGGTCTGATGACCTTTGTTATCAAGTAAAATCATGTCACTGATAACAATTTCTGTTCTTTGTTTCTGCTGACCGTCTTGCCCTGTCCAGCTTCGTGTTGAAAGTCTCCCCTCAACATAAGTTTTTCTTCCTTTTGTCAAAAACTGGCTACAAAGTTCACCCAACTTGTTCCAGGCAACAATGTTATGAAAATCAACTTCTTCTCTTTTCTCGCCTGAATCAGTTGTCCATGTGCGATTGGTAGCAATTCCAAAAGAACAAACTGCATTTCCGTTTGGTGTATAACGCAACTCCGGATCTCTGGTTAAATTCCCAATCAACTGAACCCTATTCAAACTCCTAGCCATATCTTATTTAGTTCTTATTAATAAATGTCTAATTATATTCTCGTTTCTTAAAAGTTTTGTCTCAAAATCTTTTGCCAAAGCTTCTTCGCCTTCAAATTGCATAAAAACGTAACGTCCGGCAACTTCTTTTTTTATCGCATAAGCTAGAGGCTTCTGACCAAGATCATCTTCTTTTGTAACTTTAAAGTCTTTTAATAAGTCTTTAATTGTTTCGATAAGCTTTTTGCTTTCTGCATCTTTAAGTGATGGTTTTGCAATTAAAGTTAATTCGTACTTTCGCATAGATCGTATTTTACCACAGGATCAGAGGTGTTCTCAAGGGGCAAATGGTTTCCTTCCAATAATTACGCATGTATCAAGTACACCAGGAGTTCGTATAGGCTCTGAACTTACTGAAGTAAAGCCCAAGCCTCTAAGCATTCCTTTAGCTAATCCTTCTCGAGAGCCATCTTCTGTAGTAATAAGAATTGGAGCTCCGGGCTTAAGGACACGAAGACATCGCTGGGCAATATCTGTCCAATGATCTCTTTCTGATCTAGGACCTGATACGTAAAAAGCTGTCACTAAGTCAACACTATTATCTGCAACCTGCAAATCTGCCGCATCTCCATGCACTAACAGAACTTGCCTTGAATTTGGCAATGGAAGAGGTAAGCCTTCTTCTGTTAAAGTTAAGTTTGCCACTAGCCCACTTTTTCTAGCTTGTGTCAATGCAAACGGAAGAAGTCTATTGCTCGAATCAATATCAACCCCAATAGAGGCAAATCCCCTATTTGCCAAAGCAATAGCTCCCATTCCTAAGCCGCATCCAACGTCTACAGCTAAACCTCCTATCGGAAGCTGACCGCTTAAAGAATCCAGATGTGTTTCAATCATTCTTGTTCTTCCCTGAAAATGTCTTAAGTCTTCTGCTCGAGGCAATGGCTCCCCTAGGTTTTCAGAATCAACGTCAACCATAATAAAGCTATTATATACATCTAATTTTTTGCTTTACAAGAGGAACTTTGAGGCTAACTTCCGATCTTAAATTCAACGATATCAAAAAGCACTAACAATAACGCTACAAATCATACCAAAAACCATAGAGACAGGAATGGTAAAAATCCAAGCAAGAAAAATCCTTCTTCCGATACTCCACTTTACCTGTTTATAATTTTTTGCTGTACCAACTCCCATAATACTCCCTGCTATAACATGAGTTGTAGAAACCGGAATACCAAAATGTGATGTAAAAAAAAGCGTCACTGCGCTTGATGTCTCTGCGCAAAAACCCTGAAAAGGTTTTATATGAATAATCTTGCTACCCATTGTCTTTACAATTCTCCATCCGCCAAAATATGTTCCAATACCCATTGCGGCATATGATGCGAGCATCACCCAGAGTGGTACATGAAATGTCGGACCCAAAAGATGATTACTATACAAAGTTAAAGTTATAACGCCCATGGTTTTTTGCGCGTCATTTGCTCCATGTCCCATGCTATACCAAAAAGAAGAAGCAATTTGAAGACGGGAAAAAACTTTTGACATAATATCTCGGGAGCGGTTTCTGACGAAAAATGTAATAATTGTGGTAAAAATAAAAGCACCTAGTAAACCAATCAAAGGCGCTACGGCAATAAAAGTAAACACTTTATTAAGCCCTGCCATAATTAATCCTCCTGCGCCAACCTGAATTAGAGTCGCACCAACTAGTCCTCCAATCAGAGCATGACTTGAAGAAATTGGAAGTCCAAAATACCAAGTCACAATATTCCACACACAAGCTCCTATAAGTCCCGCAAGAATTATTTCTGATGTTACTGCTTCCGGCGCGATAATTCCCTTTCCGATTGTAGCAGCAACAGCTGTTGAAAAAATAAAAAATGCTGAAAAATTTGCAACTGCTGCCATGAGAACTGCCTGCCAAGGCTTAAGGACTCGGGTAGTAACAACTGTGGCGATTGAATTTGCGCTATCATGAAATCCATTTAAAAAATCGAAAATAAGCGCAATAACAATAATAGCAATAACAAGCGTCATGAATTTGTGAGGATAATCGTCTCAAGAAGTTCAACTAAACGCCTAATATTATCAATCGCATGTTCTGCTCCATCATAAAGCTCTTTATGTTTTATAATCTCAACTGCGTTTCTTCTGTCAGAAAATAATTCTCCAACTGCCTTGCGATATATTTCGTCAGCATCCCTCTCCAACTGTTTTATTTGATCAAGTTTCTGCTTATTTCTTTTTGAAGAAAGTGGTTCATGAAAAATATATTTCAAATACTTGACTGATTCTTGGAAAATTTTAACTTGATCGTGAAAATTCTTATCAAACTTTCTTATTTTAAGATAAGAAATAGTTGTAACAAGAGTTCTTAACGAATCAACTATCATGCTCAAATTACTTGCTAGCGATTTTATGTCTTCCCGATCAATTGAAGTGATAAATACTTTATGAAGCTGACTATTAATATCTCTGGATATATCATCTACTTCATTTGCATTTTTACGGATTTTAACTATTTGTTCTTGGAGTTTTTTCTCGGTGAGTTTTTTGTCTGCAACAAGAGTAGAAAGTAGATCAGTAGTTTTCTCAAGTAGTACTATCTGCTTATTTAAAAATTGGAAAAAGTTTTTTTCTCTCGGGACAAAGAGATCTAGAATCCCTGTCATAACGCTATTATACTGCTAACTTTTTGCTTTACAAGAGGATCTTTGAGGCTAACTTCCGATTTTAAACTCTATTATATCGCCATCATTAACAATATAATCTTTTCCGTGAAGATTTGCCTTTCCTTTTTCCCTCGATCCTTTCCAACCCGCATTCTCAACAAAATCATTAAATGAAACAACCTCTGCTTTGATAAATTTTTTAATAAAATCTGTGTGGATTTCACCTGCTGCGTTTTGGGCATTAGTATCTTTTCTAATAGTCCATGCTCTTACTTCTTTTTCTCCGGCAGTCAAAAATGAAATAAGACCTAATTTCTCATAAGCTTTTTGAATAAGTCTCTCAAGTCCTGAAGAATTAAGTCCCAATGCCTGTAAATATGTTTTTCCATCTTCATCTGAAAGTCCAGCTAGTTCTGATTCAATCTTGGCACAAATTACTACAAATCTGCTTTCAGGAATTTGTAAAAGCTCCGCGTAGCGAGAAATAATTGTAGGAATTTTTGTTTGCGTATATTCATCTTCAGAAACATTTAGAACAATAACTTCATGTTTACTGGAGAGAAAAAACATCGCATCAACCAGAGGTCTTTCTTCATCAGAAAATTTCATGTTGCGTACTGGAATTCCTGCATTTAAATCACTGATAATTCTACTGAACAATTCTTTCTCGACAGGATTTTTCAGTCTTGCTTCATGACTCTGAGCAGATTGCAAATCAGAAAGAATAAGCTCTGTCTGAATAACCGCATAATCACTTTCCGGATCACTACTCCCCTCTCTTATCACATTTTCATCAACAAAAGCTCTGACAACATGAGCAACTATTTTTACTTCCCTGATGTGTGATAAAAATTTATTGCCAAGTCCTGCTCCTTCTGAAGCGCCTTTAACTAAACCAGCAATATCTACAAATTCTATAAGAGCATTTTTAATTGGAGGTAGTTCCGGCATTTTCTCTTCCTCTTTTGTAATTTCGGCCAGTTTTGTTAAGCGTCCATCCGGCACTGGCACAATCCCGACATTTGGTTCAATCGTAGCAAAAGGATAATTCGCAGCCAAAGCCTGCTGCTTCTTAAGAAGCGCATTAAACAAAGTAGACTTCCCTACATTCGGCAACCCAACAATCCCAACAGACAAGTTCATGAAGCTAATTATAACAAAAATTATCCTATTTTTTATCTACAATAATTTTCCTCATAAAAAACCAGATTACTATAAATAGTATGCCAATCCCTATCCAGCTTATTGCAATGTCTGAAAGAACTGAATTAGATAAAAGCAGCAGAAGTACTTGTGATGGTTCTATAGATGGCGTGTTTGCAGCAATAACTAAAAGAAAAGCTTTTCCTACTATACCTAAAAGTAGAAGTACTATACCCGCAGTTAAAAAAATATATTTTTTTAAAGCAAAATAAAATGCAGCCAAAATAAAAGCAGTAATTATAAATCCGATTAGGATTTTATTGCCTATTCCATAGAAAACCATCAAACCTTTTGTCCCTTCATTTTCTGACATAGACCAACCGATATCTTTTCCCTGAATAAATCCCAAAGAAGATGCAGAAATATAAAAACGGAGATCTTTTGATTTTCCATTTATAAAATCCAAAACACCAGATAGGTTTTTCCGAGAAACATCTTTTGCCTGAAGCGGAGAAATAGAAGCGATTATTTTTTGATAATTTTCCTTTTCTTCATCTGATAAATTGGGGTCATTGGTAATTGATTCAGCAAATTGTGATGGAAGTTTTTCATAAACATGATTTCTCTCTAAAGAAGAAAAAACAAACACTGGATTAAGAAGTTCAAAACGTAAAGTTCCTAGAATAATAAAAATGAATAAAAAGATAATAAAAAAAAGCTCTGCAATAATTTCTAAAAAACTCTTCACAGGATTATCATAACAAATTTAAAAAAAGACCAAACCATGACTTGTTGCAATTAAAACAAAAAAATTGGATAATAGATCAATATTGCTTTATAAAATGAATAATGATCCTGTAAAAACTGGTAAAATTGATTCAAAAACTTCTCCTTATCCCTACGTTATCTCCACCTCTAAATTGATTATTTTATCTATTACTACATTTGGGTTATACGACTTATATTGGTTCTATAAACAATTTAAATCTTTTAAAGCAGAAAAAAAGTGGAAAATTACTCCATGGATTCGGGCTTTATTTGCCGGTTGGATGTCTTATTCGCTATTTCATAAAGTCTCAGATGCTACTGAAGAACTTGATCAGAAAAGAAAATTACATTATGGAGGTTTATGGTCTTTTTATTTTATCCTAAGTATCTTATGGAAATTACCAGATCCATATTGGCTACTATCTGTTTTTTCTTTCTTGCCTTTGATACAAGTACAAAATACTATTAATTTTTACTGGAAAAAGAAATATGGTGATAAAATTATTCAATCTAAGTTTGGGAAAACAAATTATATTTGGGCTATTCTTGGAGGTGCTTTCTTCTTATTAACAATTTGGGGGACATTTTTACCTTAAGACTAATAAATAGTCAATTAGATCATCTCTTTATATATAATTGGAATAATGTCGTTTTTTAAGAAAATTCTCCCTACCCTCATCCTCTCTCTTCTTGTTTACGGATGGTATTTTCTTTTTTTCCAAAACGTCCACCCAGCCTCCCTTAATGTCCTTGGCGCAAATACAAATCTTGTTCTATATCAACAGCCTGAAAGCGGAAGTAAACCTATTGTTGATGCAATTGGTTCTGCAAATAAAGAAGTACTAGTTGAAGTCTATCTACTTTCTGACAAAGATATTATTAATGCTCTCAAAGATGCAGAAGACCGTGGTATTAAAGTAATGGTCATGATGGAGGAGCACCCTTTTGGCGGAGCAGGACTAAATCCAAAAACCAAGCAGACACTAGATGAAAATGGAGTAATAACCAAATGGACAAATCCAGCTTTTGCTCTTACTCATGAAAAAGCAATAGTAATTGATGGCACTTATGCTTTTATAATGACACAAAATTTAACTACATCTGCATTTTCCAAAAATCGCGAATATGATATTCTCGATACCAACCAAAGAGATGTTTCTGAAATACGAAATATTTTTATTGCTGATTGGGACAGAAAAACATTTTCTCCCTCTGGAAATACCAATATAATAGAAAGTCCTGATAATTCACGTGCTGCCTTAACTACTCTGGTAAATGACGCAAGAGAAACTATTGATATAGAAGCAGAAAATATAGGAGATAAAATGTTTATTGGTTTGCTTTCCAAAAAAGCGAGATCAGAAAGAGTTAGACTGATCGTTCCTTCACTATCACAGCTGGCATCTAATGAACCAAAATTAATTGAACTTATCGGATCAGGTGTAAGAATAAAAACAATTTCATCTCCCTATATGCACGCAAAAATGATTATCTCAGACAATAAAAAAGCTTACATAGGATCTATAAATTTTTCCAGTCAAAGTATGGATGAAAACCGCGAGGTTGGAATCATAATTACTCAATACGATATTCTTCAGATTCTTTCAACTACCTTTGAAAATGACTGGAGCAAAGCAAAAACATATATCGCATACTAAAACCTTACTATCTAAATTTGCAGGAGTTTGTTTCTACAGGCAAAACCTATATTCTGTTGATTTGCACCCACGAGAATAACTGGGAGTGAGTTTTGATTGCAATATTTAAAAATATCTTCACTAGTAGCGTTTGTTTCCAAAAAGTAAGCTTTAAAATTGCTATCTTTATTTCCAACTAGTTCCCTATTTACATCTTTCAGGTTTTCAAATTTATAAATATCCCGTAAATAAAAATACGCTATCCAAAATTTTAAACTTTCTCCATCTGGATTAAAAAGATATACATCGCTATTTTCTATACCTGCGCTCTTAAGAGTATCCGCACTTACAAAATTATCAAGAGTAAGTATGTCCTGATAATAAGGCTTCACCTGCCAATAAAGAGAAAATGCAACAGCTATTACAAGGGGTAAATATGCTATTTTAAAACGAAAAACAAATTTCAATAAATGAAGAACTCTTTCTATACCAATTCCCACAAAAATAAACATTGGTGCCAGAGAAAAGAATAATCTACCAATGTGAACATTGTTAGTTAAAATAATTGGCGCAGTTGTAAAGACAAACCACAAAAGAAGTAAAAGGTAATTTATTTTTTTTATTTTTCTAAGAGCTACAAAAATCCCTATTAAAAGAAAAGGTACCAAAAAAATATTTATTATCTGACCTTTAGGATTCCAAAAATCTACAATCGATGGTGTAGTACCAATATCCAGATAAATTTTTACAAGGCTTGTTACATTATCGCTAAGAAGAGTAATCAAAGCGTTTGCTCCTCTTTCTTTCAAATCCGGTCTTTCTCCATACATAGTAACTATCTGCTCTCCCCGCCCATGAAAATAACTTGTTGTTAATGAAGTATTTGAAAGGAAAAATAAACCAATGCTTACGCAAAATATTAACAATAAAGAAGCCAATAATCCTTTATGTAGCTTTCGAATAAAAGCTAGTTTTAGATACAACAATCGAGGAACAAGAATAAATATAGAAAGAATAAGCAAGAATCTAATCGGAGCATAAAAATAGCTGTTTATAGCAAGCAGTGCTATCAACAAAAAAGAACTCGTAATTATATGCTTTTTTTTCCATACCTTATATATAAGATAAATTGTAATAATTGATGGAAGAAGACTGATACCTACATTTGTTCCTGTCCGCATATAAGTCAGAAAAGATGGCGCAAAAAGTAAATAAACCGATGCGAAAGAAGCAACTTTAACACCAAACATTTTATTTGTGAAAAAGAAAAAAGCCAGCACTGTAATGACTCCTACAAAAGCACTCCATGCTCTAAGAGTAAATAGATTCATGCCAAAGTTGTTACTAATTATCTCTATCGGTATTACTAGAAATGGAGACAAACCGCTATCAGTCATAAGTCCCTGAGTTATGTATAAATAGTTGTCGATTGGAGGAGTAAGTTCAGCGTTTTGTCTTTGATAAATACGCCAAATAGTATAGTTCTCCCAGTTATATAAACCATTTGGGTAAGATCCTAAACGAAAAAAAAGTAAAAACGATGATGATAAGAATAAAAAAAGTATAAAAACGTAGGTAAAAATTTTCATTCTAATACTATTCATGCTACTATTTTAGAAAATCAAATGCAATTAATTATTTATAGATATTGAAGGATATTTTTATTTATTGCATACTAGTGACACGGATGAAAAAAATTTTGTTTGTGATTGCAGGAATTCTTCTTCTCTATAACCTCTATTTAGGAAGCGCATCAGTTCGTAGTGGAGAGATTAATTTTTTCAATGACGTTTCCCGTGATTTTTTACTCCTTCAGGAACTAGATTATAAAAAAATTGTTCTGATTGGTCCCCGCTCAAGTACTGCTGGACTTTTTCATGGACCACTTTGGACATACGTAAATTACCCTGCTTATCTTCTGGGTCATGGAGATCCGGTTGTTATTGCGTGGTTCTGGCAATTTCTGGAAATTGCATTCTTGATCGGTTGTTTTTTCTTAGCTAAAAAACTATTTGGCAATTTGATTGCTTTTGCTTATGTTCTTATTCTTTCTAGCAGACTGATACCGCATATAAATGGCATTTTTCATTCTGAGGCAACATTTTTTATTACGCCCTTTTTGTTTTTCACTATAGAGAGATACGTAACGACCAAAAAAAATATATTTCTGATAATCCATTTAATAATTACTTCAGCTCTTATCCAGCTTGAAATCGGAGATGGAATACCGTTTCTTGCTCTTTCAACAGTCGTAGCGTTTTTTGTAATTTACAAAAACAAACTATGGAAACATTTATTAAGTTTTCTGATCGTACCTCTTTGTCTTATAAACCTCATTCTTTTTGATATCAAACATGAATTACGCATGTTTCACGCAATTATTTCAACAGGAACAGGTCAAAAATACTTTGTAACAATTCCTGACTGGATCAAAAATAGAATTGAAAATATTGTTTCTTTGGAGCTTTTGGACTCGCCGGAATACCATATGCCACTTCTCATAATTATTTTTTTCGCTGTTATTGCAGGGTCTATATATGAAATTAAAAAAAGGAGCAAATACGCCAGAGTTTACGCGCTCTTTCTTTTTTACTTTTTGGGCTATATTACTATGTCGTATTTTAACAAAGGGCTACTTCTTTACCACTACGTTTATTTACTGATTCCAATTACTACTCTTTGGCTTGTTTCATTTTTACGTAAGGGAAAATTTGTTTTTCTCTTTGTAATCTTTAGCATTGCTATATATCTTCTTACCTATGCAAACGGCACAAAATATATAACAGATCTCCAAAATTCATTCCAAGATAAAAACCCAAACTCATGGAGAGGATTATCCTCTGTTGCAGATGAAATAGTTAAGAGACAAAAGAATGAGGAATTTGGATATTTCGTCTACTCTCCTGATGCATTTGCCTATCAACCTCGCTACGCAATGATTTATAATTTCCAAAACTCTAAAGCTAATGCTTTTGAATATCAAAAAAAAGCTACAACCTATGTCGTAGCCCAACCCCCGCCAGCAAACAATCCTTACATGGAGCATGACTGGTGGATAAAAGTGAAAGCCGGAATAAAAAATGATCCCACATTTACAAAAAAAATGCCTAATGGATATACTATCCTTGAATATCATCTAACACCGGATGAGCAAAAAATCCCACATGAAAAAAACATTGAACTTGGAATAAGTTTCCGCTAGCTTAGAATAAGCTATAGTATAAAAGTATGCAAAAAGTTCACTACTCTATAAAAATTAATGCTTCATCCGAAAAAGTCTGGGACACTATGTTACAAGATGCAACTTACCGCGAGTGGACAAAACCGTTTAATGAAGGCGGGTCATATTACGAAGGGGCTTGGGATAAGGGATCAAAAATGCATTTCATAGGTCCTGATGAAAACGGAAAACTGGGTGGCATGGTATCTGTAATTGAAGAGAATAATCCACACGAATTTATCTCAATCAAACATATCGGCCTTCTTAAAGAAGATGGGTCAGAGGACACCACGTCTGATGAGGTAAAAAAATGGGGCGGTGCACATGAGAACTACACCTTTGAAGAAAAAGACGGCGTCACAACAGTAAAAGTAGACTTAGATACGGCAGATGACTTTAAAGAATTTATGGATAAAACCTGGCCCCCCGCCCTCGAAAAACTAAAACAACTCGCGGAAAAATAATAATTAATTTTCTTCCACGTGTTTTTTGAAGTTATTTAGAATTGACTGCCAGCCTTGCTCTTGCATCTCACGGGAATTTTCATGTTCCATATCAAAAGTAACACTTACTTTGACGCTATCCCCTTCTTGGACAAAATGTATAGATGCTTTTCTTTTGTCTTCACCATCCATGGTGTATTCAATAAGTTCATTTAATTTCACGTTTGTATATATACCTGTAAAATCAAATTGTGTGCTTTTATCTTTGGCTGCCATAGTAGTTTTGAATCTTCCGCCAACTTTTACATCGTTTTCAGCATATGGAGCTTCCCAGTCATCTGATGCAAACGCCCATTTCGTGATGTGTTCAGGGGCAATATAATATTCCCAAACCTTCTCAACTGGAGCATTAATTGAAGCAACAACGGTAATCTTATTTTCCACAAATTAATTATATCATCTATTGCAAATGATCATCAAAATCTCTCTTTTCAATTATAATTCCGCTTGGGAGAGTTTTTGTTTCAAGTACTGTACCATTTTTTATAACCGTTTCCAGCCAGCCATTATAGCTCGAAGGATTTCCGGGATCTGGTTCCATTAATAAATAAACAATTCCTTTCTTTTCGCTTGCCGGAACAAAACCATACTTCTTATTACCATACCACCAAAAAAGATAATCATATGCATCGGTCAAAACAGGAGGATTAAAAATCATAACACCAAATTTATTATTCTTAGCATCTTTATATATATAATCAATGGCATCTATTTTGCCTTTTATCTTAGAGACTCCTCCATCATCAGGAGGATTAAAATACAAAACATTAAGTCTCCCAACTGCATAAATTAAAAAAATAATAGCAATTATAGAAATAATAATTTTGCCAAAACTAAATTTGAATAATTTACCCAAAAGTAAACCTGCTAACACCAAATAAAATGTTTGGAAACCCGTCAAAAACCAATATCTTAAAGGAAATGGGTATAGCAAACAAAGCAAAACAATAATAATTGCTATAGAAAAAACTGCGTGCATAAACTTTTTTTCTGGCTTCGAAAAACCTCCACTTCTGAATATATAAATAAAAACGCCAACACAAATCGCCAGTAATAATTTAGGAAATATCGCAAATTCTTTCTGGCTTACAAAAGAGGTCAATAGATTGTTTTTCAATACGTTAAAATTATTTGTCATAGTAACTAAAAATCCACTTTGATCACTTGAAGAAATAAGTCCTTTATTGTTTCCATTTAAAATTTCCAAGATAGATCTGGACATCAAAAAATCATGTCTAAAATCAAACAATATTTGAGGAATAAAAAATACTAAAGAAACCGCAGCACTCATCCAAAAAAATTTTTCCTTAAATAAAAATCTTTGGAAAATTAATAAATATACAAATGTCGCTATCAGAAGAAAAACTCCAAAAGCCATTTCAAAATGAAAACTAATCGCAACAATAGGCCACAAAGCAATCAGCATTAATTTATTTTTATTAATAGCTCCATACAAAATAAATATATAAAAACTTAAGATAATCCACATTGGGTGCGGGTTCCAAAAATAAGTTGCGGCTGCAATTGCTTCCGGAGAAACAGCAAACAACGCAACCGTTATAATTGCAGTTGTTAATCCAAAATATTTCTTCATAAAATGAAAAACAACAACCATAACTGACATGCTAATAATTAACATAAAAAGAATGCTTCCCCATGGATTTCCTTGAAATATAAATGTAGGAATTGCAAGCAAATAATAATATAGAGGACCTTGAAAAACTCCACCCAGGCTTGTATACGGACCAATTAATGTTAGCTTGTGATCAAATACTATCTGTTTGACATCCATCATGTCACGCCCGCTATCAAGCAGAAAAAGAAAATTTCCGGATAATGTTTCCTGTGCTCTTAAGAAGAATCCAACTGTAAAAATGGATAAAATTAGAAATAAACTAAGCAAAAAAGAATATTTCTTTCTTGAGGACATAATTTATTATACATCTATTGAAAAAAATAATGTATAATGAAAGTCTGGTTTAAATTTATGCAAAAACGCGTACTTCCAATTCTTTTTATCACATTACTCCTAGATATGATCGGGACGGGAATGATTTTCCCTCTCATTCCTATTATTTTTACTGATCCCAACTCCAGCTCATTTTTACTACATGGATATTCACAATCTATGCAATTCTTTATAGCAGGGCTAGTGTCAGCGCTCTTTGGTCTGATGCAGTTTTTTGCAGCTCCAATCTTAGGTGAATTCTCAGATGTATATGGTAGAAAGCGTTTACTTGCTATTGGAATAGGAGTTCTGGCTGTATCAAATATTATTTTCGGCTTTGGGGTTGCAATCAAATCACTTTCAATTATTTTAATAAGCCGCGCAGTAGCAGGCCTTGCTGCAGCTAACTTTAGTATCGCTCAGGCTTCAATTGCCGATGTTACAGCCCCTCAAGATAGAGCTAAAAATTTTGGACTTATAGGAGGCGCTTTTGGTATTGGTTTTATTTTAGGCCCTATTCTTGGTGGATGGATCGCTCATGCTTTTGATAGCGCATCGGCACCATTTCTTTTCGCAGGAATCCTTGGCATCGTAAATCTGATATCCTGTATTATATTTCTTCCCGAAACTCACAAAAACCTCAAAGAAGAACATAATTTCCATTTTCTAAAAGGCATACATAATATAAGAGATGCTTTTGCAGATAAAGAGGTTCGACATATTTATTTGTCTAGCTTTCTTTACATGTCAGGCTTTGCTTTTTTGATATCTTTTTCAGGAATATTTTTACTATCACGATTTAATCTATCAGCAGCAGATATAGGAACTTATTTCGGATATGTCGGTATATTTATAGTTATAACTCAGCTATTTATTCTTAGATTAGTAGTCAAAAAATTTAACGAGAAGCAAGTTCTTAAAATGTCTATTCCTGTTGTGGCAGTAGGAATCGGTATTTACCCATTCATGCCCAGTTTAGCACTAATTTATTTAATTATTTCTTTTATCGCTATAGCCCAAGGTTTATCTGTTGCAAATTTAGGAGCACTTCTTAGTAAAAGCGTTTCTCCAGAGAGGCAAGGAGCAGCTCTTGGTATAAACGGCTCTTTGATGGCTTTTTCACAAGGACTTATACCAATTGTAGCAGGTGTCGTAGCAGGAGTTATTGGACTAAGCTCTCCCTTTGTAGTCGCAGGAATCCTAATAATTCTCGCTTGGGCAGTACTTTTTGTAAAATTTCGTAAAGCCTGATATTATTAAAACTTAAATGACAAAAGACGATAAAAAAACAACTGAAGGAACATGTCCCAAATGCGGCTCCCCTCTTGGTGAAATAACGCTTACAAAAACAGGTAAAAAATTACAAAGATGCTCCACTGGATCATGGGATCCGGCAACTAAACAAAACGTAGGATGTGATTATGTTAAATGGCTTGAGGTAGAACCTGAAGAACTCGATGAAAAATGTCCCAAATGCGGAAACAAATTAATTCTGGCAACGACAAGATTTGGTAAAAAAATGAAAAAATGCAGTACCGGCGTTTGGAACAAAGAAACCAAAAAAGTAGATGGCTGCGATTATGTAGAATGGATTAATGGCACCACAGAGCCACTTGACGAAGATTGTCCTGACTGCGGAAATAAGCTGGTGCTATTTACAACGAATGCAGGCAAAAAAATGAAAAAATGCTCAACAGCCGGCTGGGATAAAGAAAAAAGAAAAGCAACTGGATGCACCTATGTCTACTGGCTAAAACCAAACGAATATCCGCAAAAGGCTGAATCAAATGACAACGGAGGAGAAGAATTTTTGCCCCCTGAACCTGAAGAATAAAACATCAAGTAAGCTGAATTAACTATAAAAGCTTATCTAAATCACTGAGTAACTCATCGGCATGCGTAAGCGGATTAACTCCTTTGTATTCTTTAACAATCTCTCCTTTTGGATTAATAAGAACAGTATTTCTAAAAATTCCATCAAATTCGCGCCCCATAAATTTTTTTCTTCCCCATGCTCCATAACTTTCTATAACTGAATGGTCTGGGTCTGAAAGTAAAGTGAAGTTTAATTTATATTTATCTGCAAATTTTTTGTGTGATTTAATGGTATCTTTGGATATACCGATAATTACAACATCCCTTTTTTGAAATTTAGAAATGTTGTCACGGAAATTACATGCTTCTTTGGTGCAACCAGGCGTGTCGTCTTTTGGATAAAAATAAACAATAAGCCACTTCCCCGCGTAATCATTAAGCGAATGCATCTTGTCATTTTGATCTGGTAAATTAAATTGTGGCGCTTTCATAAAGACAACTTCTTTTCTTTTACAAAAACCAATAATACTCCAGAGGCTATCGTCAATGCAAGTGAAATATAAAAAGGTACGAGCGGATTAAATGTATCCCACAAAATTCCAGCTAAAAATGATGCCGGAAGAGCGATAAGTCCAATTACCATTTGAAATGCACCAAGCGTTGAAGCAACAAACGACGAAGGAGCAAGTTCTGCAACAAAAGTTTTTTGTACCGGCTCTATGGCTCCTTTATGTAGCCCATAAAAAATGAAAGCCAAAATAATACCAAAAATACTTGAATTAAAAATTAAGACTGCGAGTACTACTGCCCAAAAAATATAAGACAAGTACAATACTTTTTTACGTCCGATTTTATCTGACAATTTACCAAAAGGAAGTGCTGTAATTGCTGCAAAAATAGTAAAAATTAAATACAAAATTGGGACTTGATAAGTACTAAATCCTAATTTATTGGCAAAAAGAAGCAAGAATGAATAACTAAATGAGCCAAAAGCAAAAATACTACTTACTACTGTGAATAATTTTAGATTTGTATCAAAATCTTTAAAACGCACTCCTTTAAAAATCTTTTGTTCAATACGTGGTTCTTTAATTATTACTAAGATTAATATGACTGCAAACAAAGAAGGGATTGCTGCTAAAAAAAATAAATTTTTGAAGCCAATAAGCGGTAAAAAAATAATAGCGAGTAAAATACCTACAACAGCACCTGCGTTATCCATAGTACGAAGTATTCCAAATCTCGTTCCCCTATTCTCATTTGTTGAAATATCAGAAAGAATAGCATCTCTGGGAGCCCCTCTTATCTTTCCCGAACGATCAAGAAGACGAAACGGAATAAGCCACTGCCACGAGGGAGAAAGAGCGTATCCGATTTTTGCAATACCGCCGAATAAATATCCAGTCCAGATAAAAATTTTTCTTTTTCTGATTTTATCTGAGATATATCCGCCAACAGCTCCGGAAATAGAAACAATCGCATCTCCTATCCCATCAATAAGTCCAAGAATTGCCATATTGGCTCCAAGAACTTGAGTGACAAAAAGCGGCCAGACAGAAAAAACCATGTCTGAACCCATATCATGCAAAAAAGAAGTCAGAGAAAGTCCGGTAATAATCTTTTTTTCATTCTTCTTCTGCATAGAAAAAGTATAGCAGAAAATTTTTCATGCACTACATTAGTCCTTAAGTACGACATCCCTGTGGACAAAGAATAGTACCATCTGTTTCGACACAATCTACACAACATATAAAATGTCTGTGACAAATATTGTCACGACAATTTACATAATTTTCGCTTTTTTTATCACAAACAATACAGCGACCGACTACTTCGTGCTTTGGACTATCTGTCTGAAATCCCATTACTAACCTATTGTCAAAAACATAAAGTTTTCCTAAAAAATTCTCATTTGGATATTTTTCCATGTAAGTTACAATGCCATCTTTTAACTGATAAACATCTTTAAAACCATTTTTAATAAGAAGTCCTGAAGCGCGCTCACACCTAATACCACCTGTGCAAACAGTAACTATCGGAAGATCATTGTATTTCTTAAGTTTTGGCAGAGTTTTTGGTAAATCACGAAAATTATCGATGTCAGGAAGTATTGAATCTTTAAAATATCCGCTTTTATGCTCATAATTATTTCTCATATCCATGATATAAAATTTTTTACCGGATTTTATCCAAGTATGAAGCTCTTCTGCAGATAAATATTTTCCTGTAAGTTCTTTAGGATCAATCCCCCACTCTTCTGTGTGGTCGCTAACTAAATCTTTTCGCACTCTTACTTGTAGTTTTTTAAAAGCGCCACCGGTACCCATACTTTTTTTAAAAAGAATGTCTTCAAATTTTTTGTCTTTTTGCATTTTTTGAATATATACTGTTGTTTTATCAACAGTTCCCTCAACCGTGCCATTTATACCATTATGAGCAACAATAATACGCCCTTTTAAACATAATGATTCGCACAATTCCTTTTGCGAATCACGCAATTTTTCCGGATCGTCAATACTTACGTATTTATAAAAAAGTAAAACCTCATATTGCATAACGAGCAAATTATAGCAAATTGAGTGATTGTAATCACATCTGTTTTATGGTTAAAATGATATAAGAAAGTAATGAAAGGCTACAGTATAAATATCGAAGAAAAAACTTTGCAAAATGATTTTTTTCGCGAGGTTTTATACACAGGCCAACACAGTCAGTTGGTTGTCATGAGCTTAAATCCTAATGAGGAAATAGGCATGGAGATTCATGAAATTGTCGACCAATTTATAAGGGTAGAAAAGGGCGAAGGAAAAGCAATCATAGATGGAGAAGAATTTAAGCTTTCAGACGGATCAGCCGTAATTGTACCAGCAGGAACTGAACACAATATTATTAATTCGTCACCAACTGAAAAAATGAAGGTTTACACAATCTATAGCCCTGCTCACCACAAAGACAAAACAATTCACAAAACTAAACAAGATGCCTTAAATGACAAAAAAGATTACATTTAGAATCCTCTTGATTTGTCTACTAAAAATCCCCTATGCTAGATTAGTAATGGTAAATTTTATAAAGAACGGAGGTGATAGAAATGGCAAAAAAGCATAAAATAGCAAAAAAAATTCATTCTCATAAACATTTTCATCTCTGGATCGTAATTTTATCTGTAGTAGTTGTTATTTTCGGCTACTTGCTTTTAACAATTAACTCGAATGCTAAAAGTAACCTAAATTACCAGGAACAACTAGCTAAAAAGCAGTGCGAACAATCTGGAAAACAGATTATAAATATTACTCAAAGAGTGCTAAACAGCGTTGACTCAGGTGAAGGAGGAAATAATTGGGCATTTGATAACTACAATAGACAAATTAAAGTATACAAACAGAGCGAAAATACTTTCTGTGCTCTAGTAACTTATGAGGGAAAATTTGATTCTCAAGCAGATCAAAAAAGCCCAGGAAATACTGGCATACTAACAGGAAAAGAGGATGGAACTTTTAAGGGTGGTTATCGAGCTACTATAAAAGGTAGTATGATAGAAGACCCTGAAGCTGCCTTAAAAGGAAATATAGGTACAGTAGATTATCAGTGTGATATTTCTGGAAATTGTCCCGGTGCATATAACTGGATGACAAAATACTTCAACACGAGTGCAACAGGATTTACATCAAATCTTGATTGGTGGGGTTGGACGTATAAATATAAAAATAAGAGTTGGATAAACTCATCTGAAGGAAATTCCGGAGATATTATCTAAGAATAAAATTCTGCCTTAAGCAAAGCTAATAAGATTTAGCAGGTTTTTTATTGGGAATATATAGGCAAGGTTTATACTTAAATAACACAAAAAGGGTAAATTCAGTGATTTATTGCTGAGGATTTGAGTATTGCTGCATGTATTGCTTAACCTGATCCTCACTCATTCCTGCTCCAGCGCCAATTGTCGGAGCTAGATTATTCATCATTTGTGAATAGTCTTGAAACTCAACGTCTGATGGAGGCGTAAAAAGACTATCTGAAACCACTGATGTTTTACAAGACTCTTTATATTTCTCAAGATTTGCCATAAAGTCATCCTGTTGTTTTGTTTTGCTTTCCTCTGTATTTTCCTGTCCTGGCGTAACCTCGGGAACTTCAATCATAAATCCTTTCTTACCTGTCCACATATACATTTTCTTATTTACTAAAATTACGCTACCTGATTGCTCAGCGCTTGCACCAGTATAATCTGATCTTACAGAACCATTTTTGATATATACCTTAGACTTGGTGCCCTGTTCGTCTGTAAAATCACATTCTAAACTGGCAGACTTCATCAAAGCATCTTTAATTGAGGTAACAATATTGTTTTTATTTTCCCCACCAGTTACGTTGGTTTTGTTTTGATTTTGGAATAAAAAGAATCCACCTGCGCCAAGAATTAAAATTACTACTATCGCTATTACGACATTCTTCTGCATACTCATAGAATAACAGTTCAAAAGTAATTGTCAATAATTAAATTTTACTTAAGGTTTATACGTTGCTGTAAGTATTTTCTGAATTGCTCTTCTGTCATACCCGATTCTGCAGCAAGTGTTGGTATAACCTTATTAATTGCCTTTGAATATTCTTCAAATTTAACTCCTGCAGGTGGCGTAAAAACGCTATCTGAAACAGGAGTGTTTTTGCAATACTGCCTGTACTTTTCAAAACTAGACACTAAATATTCTTTTCGTTGAAGATTTTGCGAATCATTATTAATATTTATGAGTAATCCTCCGTTAGTATCCCATATGTAAATATTGTCTTTTGTAATAATTACACTTTGTGATTCCTCAGTGTTTTCACCTACATAATCAGCTCTAGCAGAGCCATTCTTGACATATACTTCAGTCTTTATGCCTTCCTGGTTTGTATATTCACATTTCATACCAGCCGATTTCATAAATTCAGCGTTAACTGCGGTAGTATTGGGAGTATTTTCTTTTACTCCAGTTAATTTGGTTTTGTTTTGATTTTGGAAGAAAAAGAATATACCACCTCCGAGAAGTAGAATAACTATAATTATGAACAATGCTGTAATGAAATTCTTTGGCATATACTTATAGATTAACAACTATAAAATAATTGTCAACATTAATGAACAAAATATTCGTATACAGCTCTTGAGACCTCCGCAATTCTCTCCTCTGCTCCGGGTGGATAATTACTTTTGGATAAAACTACAATAATGTACTCACCGTTTGGCGTATAGACAATCCCCACATCGTGAGTAAACTCACCTATTTCTCCTGTTTTATGGGCAATTAGAGTTGACTCTGGTAAATACTTTGGTAATTTATTGTTAAGTTGCTGTTCTTTTAGTAAATCAATCATTTTTTCTGAAGATAAAGAATCAGCAAGTTCTTCTCTATAGAGTTTTTCCAGAAAAAGGCTAATGTCAAAAGCGCTTGTTACCGGCGCGTTATCGCCTTCGCCCACTTTTGATTCGCTCAAGCCCTGGTCTGCTAAAAATTGCTTAACGCTTGTGAGGCGAACTTTTGCAGTTAAGGAAAGCGCCGCGTAATTATGAGAAATAGTAATCATTTGCTTAAGAGCTGAGCCTACGGTAAAATCTATTTCTCCTTCTGTAAATTCAGCTGACTCTGTTCCGATACGAAACTTTTTATTAAGCTCCTCTATATCTGCCTTAAGCTCGTCGTCCTCTGATAATTTCCCTTCTTTGATTTGTTCAAAAACTTCTGCCATCACCCAAAGTTTATACAAACTACCTGCATCATAAATTTTATGAGCATTAAGAGAATATGATTCACCTGTTTTTAAATGCTTAACTACTACAGAATATTCACCAGTAGCATCAGCCAGAGCCTGTCTGACAACAATGCCTAATTTACTCCCTGCATTAACTTCTTCCTGAGTGGTAGAAAGTACTTTTTGTTCAATTTGGGACTTGTTGTTGTTTTTGTTTCCGAAAATAAACCAAACTACAAACAATAACACTACACAAATTCCCAAAAAACTAAAAACATTTTTTTTCGTTGATCTTTTTCGCCTTACAGAATAAGTATGGAAATCGTATTCATACATAATTATCAGCAATATATCATTTAAGGTATTTCTTGTAAAACTCGACTGTCCTTTTCATTGCCTGGGCAAAACTTATTCCTGTAATATTATGTCCGCCGCTTGGATATTCCCACAATTCATGTGGCACTGAAGTCTCGTCAAGAAGTGCTATTAAATCCCTACTATAACCAATATTTACAACGCTATCATCAATTGCATGATGAATCTGAAGCGCTCCTTTTAAGTCATTTAAGTAATTTGTAGGAGCAACCTGTTGCCAGAAAACACTTTCTGCACTTGGACTACCATATTTTTCAAAGAGCCTCTGTCTTCTATTTTGAAGTCCTGAACTCATTCCCGGAGGACGATAACTATTATCGTTAATACCATACTTATCCCGATCAACATATGAATAAACAGCTCCTGCCCAGATTACAACTGCCGGAATATCAGGTTTTGCAGCAAAACTTCGCATCAAAATATTTCCTGCCATACTGTGGCCCCAGAAACCAATAGCTTTCGGATCGACAAAATCTGAAGCACCAAGAGCTGCACGAGCATTTAAGGCATCAGTCACATAATCGCTGCCAAAATACCCTCCCCCAGGAGAACCTTCTGAACTTCCATGTCCGCGAAGATCAATCTTAAAAACCACAAAACCATTTCTTGCCAGATAATCAACATGATCTACATACCGCTCAAGAGTTCTATATATACTCGGCGCGATGTATCCATGAACAAATACAATCGCAGGAAAACCCCCTTCTGGCGGAGGGCCTTTTGGGATTGTTAATAATCCGTTAATCTTTAATCCATTTGAAGTGTAACTAGTTAAATAAGATGTGTATGAGGCGTTTTCAGAAACTTTCTCTAAATCGCCTAATGTGCTTTTGTATTCCTGCTGCCTTAAATATGGAATTGTAATTTCCTCAAATGGTAAAGGCGTAGGAGTTAGTACTGGCTGAGAAATAAATCCGGAAGGCTTATTTGATGTTCTTGCTAAAAGCAAATAAGCTAAAAATAAAGTAAGAAGTAAAAAAAATAAACCTACCAAAATAATCCATTTCCTGTTTTTTTTCTGAGCTTTTGGCAATACTTGTATCTCCTGTTCTGGCGTCGGTAAGTTAGTCATCGCTGATTCTAGGCTGGAGTTCTTACATTTTTATAGTCAATATTTCTTTTGCTTTATCCAAAACTTCTTCTGGCGTGGTGTTTGCTTTCATTAGAGAATAGGTCGGTTTGTTTTTTATAATATTCTCGAGCATATTTCCGTCAAGATTTAGATTTGTAAGAATAATTACCGGAACTTTTGCTCCCCAAGGATCATTACGAAGCTCTTGCATAAGTGTCATTCCATCCATTTTTGGCATGGCTAAATCCAGAAGAATAAGATCTGGATGGTGAGTAATTGCTGACTTTAACCCATCTTCACCATTTAATGCAGTTATAACACCAAAATTGCTGACTTCAAATTTATCACGATACATTTCCAGAATAATCTGATCGTCTTCAATAATGAGAACTTTTTTCATTTTATTCTCCATACTATTTATTTAAAGCTAAAGCTGATTCTTTTTCAAGTTGCAATCTTATTCTACCAGCAAGCTCAGAATTTGCTTTTGGAAGAGAAAAAGAGAATGTGCTTCCTTTACCAAGCTCAGACCTCTCAAGCTTTACATCCCCTCCCATTTTACGAGTTACCTCGCGTGATATATATAGCTCTAGCCCAGTACCTGTTGTCTTGTTTAAAACAGGCTTGGCAAGCTGAAACTTACTAAAAAGCTGTTCCTGTTCAGACGCACTAAGCCCTACACCTGTATCTGTAACCGTTACTATAACCAAATCTCCGCTCTCGCTACATGAAACAGTAATTCCTCCTTTATCTGTAAATTTAACTGCATTGCCAATAATATTTTCCAAAATTTGTTTTGCCCAAATATCATCTCCCTGAACCACTCCTTCACTGGTGTTAGAAATACTAAGGGTTATATGTTTATAACGAGCGGAAGACTGCAAGGATTCAACAATTTTCATCACAGTATCCCCTAGAGAAAAATTAGATAACGTAAATTTCATCCTGCCTGTTTGCAAACGGGACATATTCAAAAGATCATTAATTAAATGTATTTGTCTTTCTGCAGAAATTGCAACATTATCAAGAGGTTGACGAAATCTCTCAGGAACCTCTCCATAGTCACCTTTTATCATCATTGATACCAATCCTTTAACAGCACTCATTGGCGCACGTAGTTCATGTGATATAGATGAAATAAATTCGTCTTTAACTAACTCAACCTCTTTTTCGTTTGTAATATCCCGTTCAATCGCTACAAAAAACTGGACTTTATTATTTTCATCTAAAACAGGTGAAATATTCATTGAAGCATAATATATCTCTCCATTTTTTCTTTTGTTTTTAATTTGCCCGCTGAAATTTTTTTTCTCAACACCAATAATATTCCACATATTTTGATAAAAAGACCTATCCATAAGATTCCCCCACAGTTCTCCTGACTTTTTTCCGACTGCCTCTTCTGGCTTAAAGCCTGTTATTCTTTCCACTGCCTTATTTGCATAAATTACAATTCCTTCTGGGTCCGTGATAACTATTTGATCTAATGCCGATTCTACAGCGAGCTGAAAACGTTTTATTTCATTAAGATATTCACGCTCTCTAGAAATATCTCTGAATATTTCAACAGCCCCTATAACCTGATCGTTAAAAACAATTGGAGAAACAGTAATTGCTACAGGGAAAATTTTTCCGTCTTTGCTTTTGTAAGAAATATCACTACTTATAATTTTACGTTTTTCTATAAGGGTTTTATTGATGAGACGATCACTTTCTACTATTGTTTTACCAGTTTTATCAATATTTGGTACAACATCAACTAATCTTTTTTCATAAACTTCAGACGCAGAAAATCCAAGCATATCCGAAAATGCCTGATTTGTTTTAACAATTAGGCCTTTTTCATCTGTTACAATTAATCCTTCTCCTATATTTGCAAGAATTATCTCATCTCTTACGCCTGCTTCCACTAATTGATCTATAGGGGTTTTCATTTTTTCTTTATACAGTAACTATACAGAACTATTCTTTTCTTTTCAATGCGGTTATAGAGAGGCTAAATACTGATATCATGATAATCTGACAGGTAATGCAAATTGGACAAATTACACGTAACTCAAAAAGTTCTTTATAAGCTATCCAAAGACAAAAACCAAGACCAAATGTCGCCATGCTAATAAGTAATTTTTTCTTTTTAAATACAGCTGCAAAGAAAATAACTATATAACCAATTAGTCCATAAAGAGGTGTTGGAATACCAAGGGTCTTGGCAACAGCTCCTGAAATAACTGCTTCACAATTAATAGTTGCATTAATGTTACAAGGCTGAAAAGCTGGTTGAAAAATCTGCTGCCAAAGTAGGTAAACAGCAAGAATTACGCCTACAATTGACAAAGCTTTGATTGAAAAATATATTTTATCCATATGTAAATAATATTATATATTAGATATATTATATATGCCTTACAGGGGCAACCGACTGATGACTATGACCTTCTCTGTCTAATTTATCCAAAAATTCATCTTTTTCTGGCCTAAAAACACGAAGGATGTGTCCTGTAGTTGATATTATGAGTTCATTATCTAACCATAAAGATTCACAAAAATCACAAAGAACTCCTTTTTCACCACTTGTCTTGAATTTTATTTTTGCAAGCGATCCTTCTTCGCATTTTGGACATTTCATATTTAAACAAATTCCAATCTATAAGAGAAAGTTTATATTATAGATATGAGGCTGACAGTGATTTAGATCACACTAATTAAAACAGAGTAAGTTCGTTTTCCAACTTTTCCAAATTTACTATCTTAAGAAGGCTTTTATTAAAAACAACAAGCCCTTTATTTTTAAGGATTTTCATCTCGCGGCTGACAGTTTCTCTACTCATTCCTGTTTCAGCAGCCAGATCTTTTTCCGAAACCTTAAGTTCATGTCCAAAACGTTTTGTCTGAATAATCAACTCTGCAACAAGTCTTAGGTAAGCATTTCCTGCCATAAGATAAGTCATTCGTACCAAAAGCCCGTCAAGTCCATTAAAAATCCTGCTTAAAAGATCGTATAAAACATCCTGTTCTTTTTTTATAAATTTTAAAACCTCCCCTTTTGATGCTTTGCTAACTTCAACACCTGTTGTTGCCTGAAAGTAGTACGCATTGTGAGTGTCATTAATTGCCCATGACATTGGAAAAAAAGCTGGAGTGCGATAAATATTTACAATTAATTCTTCTCCTTTTGGGGAAATTGAGTATTGCTTTACATATCCGCTTTTAAGATAAAAAATTCCGCTTGGATCTTCATCCGCACGAATCAAAATTTCTCCTTTTTTAAAAGTTTGGCTCTTAAATTTTTCAAAAAAATTTTCTATTTTATAAGCAACATCTTTGTCCATTTATGAGTATTGTATCAAACTACAATTTTGACGGATTAATTATATAAATCTTATCGTCATTTTGTTTTGGTATTCCCCTACCATCACGATTACTAGTAGTGACATAAAGCATGTTATCGGGACCCAAAACAACGTCGCGAATACGACCCAATTCTCCATCAAAATATTTCTTAAGAGTCACATTATTACCGTTTATAACTGCTTGATAAAGTCCCTGTCCGCGTAATCCTCCAAAATATAACGATCCATTTAGATACGCCATACCGGCAGGTGCCCAAGTAGTTGTCGCTCCTGAGCTCAGAACCGGCGTCACCATTCCATCTTTCCTCTTATCTCCAATAATTGTAGGCCAGCCATAATTTTGTCCTTTCTCAATTAAATTTAACTCATCAAGTCCTGATAAAACTCCTGACCTACCATGTTCAGTTGACCAAAGTCTCCCCTTTTCATCCCACGCGAGTCCCTGTGGATTACGATGACCATAGGAATAAATAAAAGTTCCAAACGGATTGTCTGAAGGAATATTTCCATCAAAATCAACTCTTAAAATTTTTCCTGCAAGCGATGCTTTGTTTTGAGAAAGAGACGGCTCCTCCGAATCTCCCGTCGTGATATACAAATATCCATCAGGACCAAATTTTATCCGCCCACCATCATGATTTGAATTGCCGGGAATATTATCAACGATTGTTTTCCTATCAGTTAAATTTTTACCATCAAAAACAAAACGAACTACTCTATTTCGCATATCGCTTGATCCACGTCCGAAAGAATAATAAAAGTAAACAAATTTATTGTGCGTAAAATCCGGATGCACTGCAATCCCGAGCAAACCACCTTCTCCTGCGGCATTAATATCCGAAATAGTCATAATCGGATCCGATTGCAACTGTCCATTTGCTGAAATCAAACGAACTCTTCCGGATCTCTCAGTAAATAAAATGCTTTTGTCTGGTAAAAAAACAATTCCCCATGGAATCTCTAAATTTTCAGCAACTACAGAAATTCTCGGGACATTCTCTGTTGAAACCGGAGAATTAGAATTTGGAAAAGGTGTAACCGAAGTTCTTAAAAAATTTGGAGATGAAATCTTAAATCGTGTTATCTTACTATTAAGCAAGATCGTAATCAAAATCAAAAACGCTAAAATCAAAAAAACCACCAACAGCTTCTTCATATATAAATTATACAACATATTTGCTAAACTGAATTCAATGCCCTTTGTTAAAAACTACAAACAACTTGCCACAAATGAAAATAGAAAAATAGTTCTCCAGCTGGTTGAAACTGCGTTTGCAGCTATAAAACCTCAGGTTGTTTTTGATAGTAATTTTTCCCTACAACAAAATCAGCTAAAAATTCAGGATAAAGTTTTTGATCTTTCTCAATTTGAAAAAATTCACCTTATAGGAATCGGTAAAGGCTCAGCTGAAGTTTGCCGGATTATAGAAAATACACTGGGAGAAAAACTTTCAGAAGGCTTTGATATTGACGTTATTGACGAATCTCCTTTTAAAAAAATCCAATACACAAAAGGAACTCATCCGTTACCCTCTCAAGCAAATTTTGATTATACGGAAAAAATCATTAATCATTTAACAACGCTTAAAGAAAAAGATTTTGTGATTCTTGTCACCTGCGGTGGCGGATCGGTGCTTTTCGAAAAACCCCACACTTTTTCTCTGCAGCAAATGATTGCTGTAAATGATGCTCTACTTGATTCAGGCGCAACAATTTCTGAAATAAATACTATAAGAAAACATTTATCTCAAGTAAAAGCAGGAGGACTAGCAAAAATTATTTATCCAGCAACCGCTGTAAATCTAATTTTTTCAGATGTTCCGGGAAATGATTTATCTGTGATAGCATCAGCGCCGCTTGTTAAAGATTCAACGACCATGCAGGACGCAACTGCTGTGTTACAAAAATATAAATTACAATCTCCCACACCATCTGATTTAGTAGAGCCTCCAAAAGACGACAAGTATTTTGCCAAAGTTTCAAATATTTTAATGCTAAGTAATTTAACAGCCATTAATGCTATGGAAAAAAAGGCAAAAGAATTAGGTTTTAATTGCTATGTAATGACCGACAAACTACAGGGAGACGCAAGAACTTTAGGTAAAAAATTAATCGATGAAACTCCAAGTGGACAAATTCTTCTTGCAGGCGGAGAATCTACAATAAAAATCACCGGCAAAGGCAAAGGCGGTCGTAATCAAGCGCTCGTATGCTCTGCATTGCCTTTCATAAAAGACGAAACAGTTTTGGTAAGTTTTGACTCTGATGGATGGGATTTCTACGGATATTCAGGAGCGCTTGCCGATAAAGATACGCTAAAAAAGATTACGGATCAGAAACTTGACGTTAAATCATTTTTAGACGATGATAATAGTTACGGGCTTTTAGAAAAAATCGGAGATGGAATTGATACCGGGAAACTGGAATCAAACGTTTCGGATCTTTTTATTGTTCTCAAAAAATGATAAACGAACTAACTCAGGAAAAATTAAAAGATTTAAAATTAAAAGCGATTCAGGCAAGACAACTTCTTATAGAAACACTTACTCCTGCAGGATCAGGTCATACTGGCGGACCTCTTGGTATGGCGGATATTTTTACTGCTTTTTACTTTCATATTCTAAATCACGATCCAAAAAAGCCTGATTGGGAAGATCGTGATAGACTAATTCTTTCCAATGGTCATATCTGCCCTATTCGTTATGTTTCTATGGCACAATCAGATTATTTTCCAATTGATGAACTGAAAACTTTAAGAAAAATAAATTCTCGTCTGCAAGGTCATCCACATCGCACAGCGCTTCCTGGAGTTGAAACCACCTCCGGTCCTCTTGGCGAAGGACTTTCTCAGGGAATTGGCATGGCACTTGCACGGAACTTAGATAAAAAAGATCACTATATTTATGTTCTGACATCAGACGGCGAACATCAGGAAGGAAATATTTGGGAAGCAGCCATGTTTGCCGGAAAACTTAAACTTAAAAAATTTATTCAGATTATTGACCGTAATAGAATCCAAATTGATGGAAACACAGAAGATATTATGCCTCTTGACCCTTTGAAAGAAAAATATCTGGCTTTTAATTGGAACGTACTGGAAGTTGATGGCAATGACATAAAAGCCTTTATTGAAGCTATTAAAAAGGCGCAGGAACTAACAGATAAGCCAGTATTTATAATTGCCAATACTGTTCCAGGAAAAGGAGTAAGTTTTATGGAAAATAATTATAAATGGCACGGTATTACACCAGACGGACAAGATGTTGAAGGAGCACCACCCAAAGGAGAGCAAGCCAAAAAAGCTATGGAGGAATTAAAAACTTGGGAAGAAAAAATTAAAAGCGAGCAGTAAACTGAAGCGAGGAACAAATTAAATAATTTATGTTAAATCAAAAATTAAAACTAAATACAAAACTTTTTGACAAAGATGTTGAAGTAAAACCAACACGTGCCGGATTTGGTACAGGACTGGTAAAACTTGGAGAAACAAACCCAAATATTGTTGCTCTTTGTGCTGATGTGACAGGATCGACTCAAGTGGATAAATTTGCAGAAAAATTTCCTGACAGATATTTTGAAACAGGCGTAGCAGAACAGAATATGGCAGCAATTGCAGCAGGACTTAGTGCGTCTGGTAAAATACCCTTTATCTCAACTTATGCTACTTTCTCCCCTGGTAAAAATTGGGAAACTATCAGAACGACAATTGTTTACAACAATGCTGGTGTAAAAATTGCAGGTCATCATACAGGAATTATGACTGGTACAGATGGAGCAACTCATCAGGCAACAGAAGATATAGCAATTACAAGATGCTGGCCAAATATAGAAATTTACGTTCCGTGCGATGCAATTGAAGCAGAAAAAGCAACAATAGCTTCGGTAAAAACTGAAAAACCAGTATATCTACGTTTTTCGCGTGATAAATCACCAATTATCACAACTTCTGAAACACCATTTGAGGTTGGAATTATGCAGGACTTCTGGACTCACGACCAACCACAAGTTACAATTTTTGCAACAGGTTACATGCTTTACCATGCCCTCCTTGCGGCAAAAGAACTGGAAGAAGAAGGATTTCCAACTTTAGTGATAAATGCTTCTACTGTTAAGCCTTTGGATGAAGAAGGAATCATGCGCTTTACAGGCCATACAAAAGCTGTTGTTACAGTTGAAGACCATCAGATAATGGGTGGATTAGGAAGCGCAATCGCAGAATTTTTGGCAAAAACAAATCCCCTACCTATAGAATTTATAGGATTACAAAATACCTTTGCCGAATCAGGAAAACCAAACGAACTCATTGAAAAATACGGGATGGGAGTAGCTTCAATCAAAGAAGCAGTAAAAAAAGTAATTAAACGAAAATCCACATGAATCCTAATCTAATAAATCAACTTAAGCAAGATTTTAAAGGCGATGTCGCTACAGACGAGGAAACGCTACGGGTGCATAGTTTTGATAAAAGTATTTTTGAGATAAAACCCGAGATGGTTGTTTATCCCAAGAATGGTCTTGATCTTTGTAAATTGGTTAGATTTGTTGGAAAAAATAAGAAAAAACATCCAAATCTTTCTCTGACAGCAAGAACAGCAGGAACATGCATGAGCGGTGGAGACTTAAATACTTCAATAATTGTTGATTTTATGAAGTATTTTAATCACACGCCGACAATTCATACCAATAACCAGACTGCAACTGTAGAGCCGGGGATTTTTTACCGAGATTTTGAAAAAGAAACGCTAAAACATCATCTGATCTATGCTCCCTACCCTTCTTCGAGAGAAATTTGCGCTATGGGTGGAATTATAAATAATAACGCAGGCGGTGAAAAATCTTTACAATATGGAAAAGCCGAAAATTACGTAGAAGAATTAAATATGGTTCTTTCTGATGGAAACGAATATACCATCAAGCCTCTTAACGAAGCACAGCTTAAGAAAAAAATGCAGCAGAAAAATTTTGAAGGTCAAATATATAGAAAATTATTCCAACTAATTGCTGATAACTATGATCTTATCATGCAGGCAAAACCAAATGTTTCAAAAAATTCTGCTGGTTACTACTTATGGAATGTCTACAACAGACAAAACAAGACCTTTGATTTAACAAAACTCTTTGTCGGCGCACAAGGAACATTAGGACTTATGACAAAAGTAAAATTAAAACTTGTTCCAACCAAAAAATATTCAGAAATGCTTATCATTTATGCGAAAAACTATGCTCATCTTGCTGATATTGTAAACGTTATTCTACCACTTAAGCCTGAGAGTCTTGAAAGCTATGACAACATAACATTAAATCTTGCTACTAAATATTTTGCATCTTTTGGGAAAAAACTTGGTACAGGTAAATTTGGGACTTTTTTACAATTTTTGCCTGAGTTTTGGATGAAATTAACTAAATCAGTTCCAAAGCTAACCATTCAGGCAGAATTTACAGGCGATAGCAGAAACGAAATAGACGATAAAATAAAAAGACTTAAAGAATTTCTTGAACCAAATGTAAAGGTAAAAATAGCCCCCAAGAAAAAAGCCGAAAAAATTTATTGGCTTATTCGTCGTGACAGTTTTGGACTTTTATCAAGCAAAATTAAACAGATGTATGCCTCCCCTTTTATAGATGACTTCGTAATAAGACCAGAAGTATTACCTGAGTTTTTGCCCAAATTTCAGGCAATTATGAACAAATATCCTACAATTAAAGAAACATTTGCCGGACATATTGGTAACGGTAATTTTCACGTTATTCCTCTTGTTGATCTTAAAAATCCAAAACAACAACAGTTGATTCCGCAAATATGTGAGGAGATTTTTGCATTGGTTGCAGAGTATAGAGGTTCGACAAGTGGCGAACATAATGATGGCTGGATTAGAACACCCTATCTTAAAACTCAATTTGATCCAAAGATACTACAGCTTTTTAAAGAGACCAAAAAAATCTTTGATCCCGAAAATATCTTTAATCCTCACAAAAAAACAGATGGAAATCTGGATTTTGCCATGAAGCATATAAGAACAAGCTGGTAATGTCCGGTTTTTGTCTTGCAAAATTTTCACTCAAACGCTAATATATTACAGTAATATGGCTCTAGTTACTCTTAGACAAATGCTTGATGAAGCCGCAAAAGGCGGATACGGTGTTGGTGGATTTAATGTCAACAACATGGAGCAAATCCAAGCTATTATGGAAGCTGCTCATGAAACTAACTCCCCTGTTATACTTCAAGCCTCACGTGGCGCTAGAAAATATGCAAATGATAAATTTTTGTATCATCTTATGCTTGCAGCAAACGAGATTTATCCTGATTTACCTATTGTTTTACATCAGGACCACGGGACTGTTGAAGCATGTAAATCAGCAATTGATATTGGCTACACCAGCGTTATGATTGACGGATCTTTGAAAGAAGATAATAAAACTCCAGCCAGCTTTGAAGAAAACGTCAAAGTAACTAAAGAGATAGTTGAATATGCTCATCCTCGTGGAGTATCAGTCGAAGGAGAATTAGGTGTTATCGGCGGCATAGAAGATGAGGCTGGTGCCGGTGAAATGCAAAGTCATTTTCTAACTGATCCTGATCAGGCAGTAGAATTTGTAAAAGAGACAGGAGTTGATGCTCTGGCTGTAGCAGTTGGCACTAGTCACGGTGTGTACAAATTTACTAAAAAACCAGATCATGATGTTTTAGTTATGGATAGAATAATTGAAATCCATAAAAGACTTCCTAACACACATTTGGTGATGCACGGATCATCAAGTGTACCTCAGGAATTACAAGATCTTGTAAATAAATATGGTGGACAAATTAAGCAAACATATGGAGTTCCGGTTGAAGAAATTCAGCTTGGAATAAAACATGGTGTGAGAAAAATTAACGTTGATACAGATACAAGACTAGCTATAACTGGTGCAATTAGACAGTTTTTGGTAGAACATCCAGAAGCATTTGACCCAAGAGATTATTTGAAACCAGCTAGAGCTCTTGTACAGCAAGTTCTTGCTGACAGAATGAAAGCCTTTGGTCAGGCTGGTCACGCCGGAGATTACAAACCTATTTCTCTTGAAGAAGCAAAAAAGTGGTACAAATAATTCTTAAATTCTGCTTTTAATTTTTTCCTCAATCTGATCCTTAGTAAGAAGTCCTGGTTCTGCTCCTATTTGTCCTACAGCTGATGCTGCATTGGCAGAACCCCAGAGCATTCTATCTTTAATTGGTAAATCATAAAATGATGCTGCTAAAAATCCTGCCGCAAAAGCGTCTCCTGCTCCTGTACGTTCAATTGGCTTTCCAGGAAACATTTCGAGGAAATGAAATTTACCGTCTTCATCCAAAGTATATGAACCATCCTGTCCATTTGTAATAACAACAATTTTTGAACCAAATTTTTGTAATTCCACTGCTAGCTTATGCACATACTCATCTTTATCATTATCTTTTTCGGCGATATGATTAAAAATTATTTTTTCAGCCTCTTCTTTGTTAAGAAAAAGTATATCTGTATTTTCAAAAAACTCTTGGAGCTTTTCTTTTCCTGCACTAAACTGAGAACCCCCAGGGTTAAAAGCAATTTTTGCATTTTGGGATTTAGCAAAATCCAATGTTTTTTTATAAGCTTTCTCCCAACTACCACTAAGACTAGTTAAATAAATATATTTGGTAGCTACATCAGCAAACTGAAAATCATTTTCCCTATCAACATGTTCTGAGAAAATAGTCCTATCCCCTTTATAGTTAATAATTACAGAAAAATTAGATCGTCCTGGTTTTTGGATAACAAGAAGCCGTTCAATATTTTCTCTTGCCAAAGCATTTCTTATTTTTATAGAAAATTCGTCATCGCCGGTTTCAGCACAAAGTGTAGCTTTAAGGCCAAGACGAGAGAGTCCTACAGCTACATTGGCAGCATCTCCACCCATGCAGAAATCATAACGTTCAACATTTATTTTTTCTCCATGACGAAAACAAAGTTCACCAGTTTTTTCATCAAAATGATATTTGTCATGAGTATCATGAAGCTTCATAAAAGCATCCATCGTCACTCCACCAACAGTAATCACATCATAATTTCTGACCATATATTAAGAATAAATGAAATGGGGATCTTTTTGCAATGAGGATATTTTGCTCTCATTAATCTACTCTGCAGAATCCGGTTTTTCTACAGGAGGAAAAAACTCCTCTTCTCTTCTACCAAGCAGAACAGGACCGCGAAATAATTCAGTTGTCCTTGGTGAACGAGGAGTCCTAGGAGATCTTACTCCTTGTCTTCCCAATCTATCAGCTATATCACTTGGGCTTGGTGCTGCCCCAGCCTTAGTTTCAATTTCCTCATCTACCATATATTATAAATTTACTTAATAAACAAAAAAAATACAATAGCAAGTATTATTCTGTAAACTCCAAAAGCTACAAATGTATGTTTTTCTATAAATCTCAAAAAATATTTTACAGCTAATATTGCTGTGATAAACGCACCGACAAACCCAACTGCCAAAAGACCCCATTCACTTGTTGTAAAACTAAATTCACTTTTTATTAAATCAAGACCAGTTGCTGCGGCCATGGTTGGAATAGCAAGTAAAAAACTAAATTCGACTGCTGCTTTTCTTTTGAGTCCCACAAAAAGTCCGCCTAGGATAGTCGCTGCAGCACGAGAAACTCCCGGAATCATAGAAACAGATTGCGCAAGACCAATAAGAATTGCATTCTTATAACTTAATTTTTCAATATTTTCCAAATGATGCGGTTGTTCTTTATAAAACTTCTCAATAACTATAAGAGCAATACCTCCTAAAAAAAGCGCCCATAAAGTAACCATAGTATTTCCCAAAAGAAACGATTTTATAATTTTATAAAATACTAGACCTAAGATTGCTGTTGGAATAAAAGAAACGATTATTTTTAAAACCAAATCCTTACTCGATAAAAGTTTTTTCCAATATAAAACAACCACAGCAAGTATTGCACCAAGCTGAATAATTATCTCAAAACTTTTAACAAAATCTGTTTGTGTAATTTTTAAAACATCAGAAGCCAAAACCAAATGCCCTGTTGATGAAATAGGAAGAAATTCAGTAATACCTTCAACAACTGATAAAATCAAAACTTGCAATAAATCCATACTTAATAATCTAACATAGTTTTATAGTCTTTGCTATACTTTCCCTATGTGGTTCTTCCTCTCATTGGCATCGAGTTTTCTTTATTCTTTTCGACGTGTTTCAGAAAAAAAACTAACACATAAAGCTGATTCTTTTACACTTGGATTTGCTGCTCAGGCTTTTTCATTACCGGCAATAACACTTCTTCTTTTCTTTACTCCAATTCCTAATCTTTTTTCTTTATCAGGCAACTTTTGGTACCCCTTGCTTATCATTTGGCTTATTCTTTATCCTCTTCAGGCATACTTTTATTATAAATCTATAAAAGAAGGCGAAATTTCCTATGTGTTGCCACTTGCTAGTCTTATACCAATTTTTACGACATTAACTTCCTGGATTCTTATTCACGAAATTCCATCTTTATTTGGATTTTTAGGAATATTTGCTATTACTACTGGAATATATATTCTTAATATGAAGCCAAAAACTCATATACTAAATCCTGTAATTCATCTTTTTAAATATAAGCCTTCTTTTTATATGATTATAAACTGCGCATGTCTTGCAACCGGAGCAACTCTTGATAAGATAGCAATTCATGCTTCAAACCCATTTTTTTATACGTTCATCAACACACTGGGAGCAACTATAATACTACTTATTTTTGCAAGGATTACAAATCCAAAATTCCATATTGATGTTAAGACAAACAGTAAAGGCTTCACCGTTTTAGGATTATTACAATCAGTTGCCTTTACTCTTTATATAACTGCGCTAAATACAGGAGTTGTAGCCTATGTCACAGCTATTAAAAGTGCGAATGCTATTTTGGCAAGTATTTGGGGATTTATTTTTTTGAAAGAATCAATTAACAAATATAAAGTTGTGGCGCTCTGTTTTATTTTTGCTGGACTTATTAGTATCGCCTTTGCCTAAAATTTTATTTCTTTTTGAATTCTAATGCACAGCCATTGATACAATATCTTTCACCAGTTGTCTCGCGGGGTCCGTCGTTAAAAACATGTCCAAGGTGTGAACCGCAATTTTTACAGATTACTTCAGTCCTATTCATCCCATGACTTGTGTCTTCTGTGAGTTTTACGTTTTCCAAATTTGCCGGTTTGTCAAAACTAGGCCATCCTGTACCACTTTCGAATTTTGCATCTGAAGAAAATAATTCATGTCCGCAAGCTGCACAAACATACATTCCCTTATCATGATTATCAACAAGTTTATTTGTAAAAGGAGCTTCAGTCCCTTTTTCTCTTAAAATGCGATATTGCTCAGGGGTAAGCCTTTTCTTCCATTCTTCTTCAGATATTTTTTTCATATCACTCATAATTTTATTATACTATTTTATTTTCCAAATCTTCTTTTTCTTTTTTCAAATTCCTGGAGAGCCTTTTCAAATTCCTTTTCGTTAAAATCCGGCCAGAGAGTTTCCGGAAAATAAAACTCGCTATAAACTGACTGCCATGGAAGAAAACCGCTAAGACGCTCTTCCCCACTTGTACGAATAATTAAATCGGGATCTGGCTGGTCTTTTGTGTAAAGATAAGAAGAAAAAGTTTCTTCATCAACATTTTTCTTTTTTTCAGATAATAAATTATTAACTGCTCTTAAAATTTCTGGTCTGCCACCATAATTTAAACCAATATTAACAGTTATCTCTTTATTATTTTTTGTTTTTTCAACTAAAGCTTTTATGTCTTTGGCAATATCTTTTGGGAATGCATCAATTTCTCCCAAAACTTTTATTTTTACTCCTTTTTCATGCAAACGTTTTACATCATTACTCTTAAAAAGCTTTCTAAAAATCTGCATTAGCACATTAACTTCTTTTTTATCTCTATTCCAATTTTCTGTAGAAAAAGCCCAGAAAGTTAAATATTTAATTCCTTTTTCCAGCGCATAATAAATTAATGGCTCCATTTTTTGATAACCCTTTGTGTGTCCCGCAGCTAGAGGAAGCAGGCGTTTTTTTGCCCATCTTCTATTCCCATCCATGATAAACGCAACGTGATTGATCATATTTTTTTGTTTTTAATAAGTAACTCTGTTTCTTCAATACACCACGGAGAATATTTGTCTGGATTTTTCTCTATTTCCAAAAGCCATTTTTTCCATGGAATCCATTTTATTGCATTAACTTCTTTAGGATTTAATCGTGGCAATTCATCAGTATAGCCAATCATGACAGGACAAATCTCATTTTCTACAATTCCGTCTTTTTCTACTTTATATCGGTAATCAGGAAGAGCTACAGAAATTTCAGCATTTTTTATTCCCAATTCAAAATCAAGTCTTCTTTTTGCTGTTTCAATTGGCGCTTCGTCAAGAAGTGGATGCCCGCAAACAGAATTTGACCAGACTCCTCCCCACGTTTTTTTCTTTTTATTTCTTTGTTGCAAAAGTAATTCTCCTTTTGAATTAAAAAGAAATAAAGAAATTCCTCTATGTAAAGGTGTATTTTTTGAATGAGCTGAAAGTTTTGGCATAGTACCTAAAACCTCATTTTTTTCATTTACTAAAACAACATAATCTTTCATATCAAAATAAATGTTTATTACTAAGTCTAGCACCAACATCTGGATAATTAATAATCGTTTTTTTAATTCCCTGTATTTTTTTTACCAATGCAGAAACTTTTTTTGCATTCTTTTTTTCACAAATCAAATGCACATCTTGTCCTGTATTAAGCGTGAAATAAACTGGCAAGCCGTCTTCTCGCCATTTTTTTACATTTTTTATAATTCGCAAACTTTCCGGCGTTAAATAAATAAGTGATGGATTTGATGTTAAATAAATTGCATGCAATTCCAAAGCTTCCGCTTCTATAAGTTCTCCAAATTTTTTAAAATTCTTTTTATTTAAATATTCTTTAATATTCTCCATTTTTTGTTTATGTATTTCTAAACGTGTTGCAAAAAATGCGCTACTTGTTGCAATTGAATGTCCCTTAGTAGAGCTTATTTCTTTTTTATCATTACTAACAATTGCTACTACATCAACAATATCCCAATAATTTGCGTCATATAAAGATTTTGCGTAAGAAGTATCATGCGCATCGCTCTCCATCCATTCAACAAAACCATCAGGAATTGATCTACAAGCAGATCCTGACCCAAGACGTGCAAGAATAGATAATTCTTTTTCAGCAAGATTTAATCCTGCTGCTTTTGTTGCTGCAACTGTCAGAGCTGCAAATCCCGATGCAGATGAAGAAAGACCGGTACCGCTGGGAAAATTGTTTCGCGAGACAACCTTAACTTTTGCTCTTATATTTCCTAATTTTTTTATTCTATTAATGTGTTTTAATGTACGACTACTTTCAGTCTGTTCTTTTTTTCCATCAATAATTACTAAATCTTTTTTAAAAAATTTGCTAAATTCAACAGTTGTAGTTGTAAGAAGATTACTTAGGTTCATTGAAATACTACCATTTGCAGGAAGTCTTAATACCTCATCTCTTAATCCCCAGTATTTTATAAATGCGATATTTGATGGCGCTACTGCTGTTGCTTTATTGTTCATTTTTCAATTCTTACTCCTTCCGCATTTGTTTTAACATTAATTACTTTTCCTCCGGCTTTTTCAACCGCTTTTTTAATAGTTGTAAGTTTTGCTTGTGGTGCAAATCCAATTATACAATCCCCTCCGCCAGCTCCTGACAATTTTGCTCCATATCCTCCGTTTTCTCGCACAGCATAAATCATATCAGATAATTTCTGAGTACTAACACCAAGTGCAGATAAATATCCTTGATTTATATTCATCAGCTCCCCTGCTGCTAACCAATCATTTTTAACTAACATTTTTTGTGCCAATGGAATTATTTCTCCAATTCCATTATAAATGGTTTCAATTTGCGCTGGAAATTTTTGTGACAAATTTTTCACTTGATTCATAAGTAATACTGTGTCTGCTTTTATTCCACTATAATAAACAAGCAAAGGAAGTGATTTTAACTTTAATAACTTAATTGTTTTTCCTCCTGTTTGGAAATACAACGTCCCTCCATAAATTGCAGCAGCAATATCAAATCCTGACCCTCTTCCCTGAATATCTAAAACTGTTTTGTATGCCAAATCAAATAATTGCTTATTAGAAAGTTTTTTACCAAATAACTCAGCAAGTGCTTTTAACACGCAAACCGTCGACGCTGAAGAAGAGCCAAATCCAAAAAGAGAAGAAAATTCTGATTTTGTTGTTATTTTAATACCCTTTTTAAGACCATATCTCGCCTTAAAATTTTTGACGGCAATTTCAATAAACATTGCGCCTTTAGGTATTTCACCTTTTCCAACATTTTTAATCAATTTTTCATAATTAGAAATTTTTACATCTGGAGCGTTTAAAACAAAACTAGGTGTTTCTAAAATTTCGACAATAGTTCGCATGCGTTGGCTTACTGCTGTCACAAGGCACGAATGATTATAGACAACGGCATGTTCTCCAAAAAGCATTAATTTCCCTGGCGCCGATACAGTTATTTTTTTATTCATGTATTTTTATTCCCTGACTACCAAGACCGATTGGCTGATAGACAGAATTTACTTTGTTTTTTTGATAAACCAATAATACTCCTGTTGCCTTTGATCTTCCGCCCCCACCACAAATTTTTGCCACTCCCCCCAGCTTCTCAATATGTCTAATTAATTTTTTAACTGATGATGAAACTACACCTAATTTTTCCAAATTTCTTTCTCCTTTTTTAATAATTTGCTTTATTAATCTTTCATCTTTTTCTTGTATAGCAGTTAATAAATCTTTTGCTAATAATTCCTGGTCATCTAGGATTTTTTTTGCTTCTTTTTTATTTTTTTTAACATAACGATTTACATCTTGCACCATTTCTGCTGTTGACTCTTTTGGTCTACCTGTGTTTAGAATATAAAAATTATTAGCAAACTCTTTTGAAAGATTTATTGATAATGGTTGAATTATTTTTAAATAATTTGCTTCTTTGCGATACCAAATAAATCCTCCATAACAACTTGCACTATTATCCCCTCCTGAAGGATTTGCGTGATTATATTTTTCAATCAAAAATGCAATTTCATTTATTTTTTCTTTATCAAACTTCTGCCCAAGAAATAACGCAACAGCTCCTGCTATTGCAACTGCGCTTGCTGCTGATGAACCCATTCCTGCGCCAATTGGAATCTCAGATGTTATTGTCATAGTAAATCCTGATGGCAAGAATTTTTTGTAATATTTCGTTGTAATGACTATTGCATGATGTACATAATCTAATAATTTTTCATCTTCAATTTTTTTAAATATTATTTCTGTTTTTTTATCGCTGCGAGATTGTATTTCAACGAACACACGTTTATTAATTGCAGCAAGTAAAGCTGGCTTCCCATAAACTACTGTATGCTCTCCCATTAAATGAATTTTTCCCGGGGCAGAAACTTTAATTTTTTTCATAGAGGTTTAAATTTGATAATGTAAGCAATCACACTTTCCGCATCGCTGGGGAATAATTTTCGTAAAACTGCAACAACTTTTCTCCCCTTTATTAAATCCTCCTGATTCCAATCAACCAATTGTCCTACCATCTTTTTTCCGCCAGCTAAACTTACAACAACGACAGGGTATGGTGCTTCTTGCACAAAAGCTCTTGGCGGAGTTCTGATAATTGTCCACTGTAAAATTTCACCTGTTTTTCCAATAACAGCTGAGACATTTTTTTGCCTTCTCCACAGTTTTACTGGTGTTGTAATCATAATTATTTTTTTAAGATATGAATTGCTGCGACTGCTCCGCTTCCACCGACATTATGAGTAAGTCCAATTTTTGCATTTTTTACCTGTCTTTTATCTGCAGAACCCCGTAACTGAGTAACAATTTCTGCAATTTGCTTTATTCCAGTTGCACCAACAGGATGGCCACATGCTTTCAGTCCTCCTGATGGGTTAACTATCATTTTTCCTGTACCTAAGGTGAACTTACCCTCTGCAATATCTCTTGCACCCATTCCTCTTTTTGCAAACCCCAGATCTTCAACCGCCAAAACTTCAGCAATTGAAAAGCAATCATGAACTTCTGCTACATCAATATCATCTGGATTAATTTTTGCCTTTTTATAAGCTCTCTTTGCGGCAGAAACGACTGAATTAAGAGTAGTAAATGATTCTCTATCTGCAAGTCCCAAAGTATCGGTTCCAACCTCACTTGCAACAATCGAAACAGACTTTGAATTTCCATTTGTGGAAGAAACAACGACAGCTGCTGCTCCATCTGAAACCGGTGAACATTCAAGTAATTTCAGTGGGTCTGCGACCTTTGTGCTTTTCATAATCTGTTCTATTGAAAAAGGCTTTTGAAATTGCGCTTTTGAATTAAAACTTCCGTGATAGTGATTTTTTACTGAAACTGACGCAAGTAACTCTTCTGAAATATCGTACTTTTGCATATAAGCTTGTGCCATCAAAGCATAAATTCCGGGAAAAGTAGCTCCAGCTAAACGCTCTTCATCTGTTCCCGCTGCCATAAGACCCGAAGTTATTTCATCCGGCTGGCAGTCAGTCATTTTCTCAACACCCAAAACCATAACTGTTTTGTATTGTCCCGATAAAATTCCATTAACCGCTGCATGAAGAGCAAGTCCTCCGGAAGCACATGCTCCCTCTATATGAAATGCCGGCACGCTTACTCCTAAACTCTCGGCAAATAAAGAACCTAAATTTGCCTGATTACCTAAAAGATCAGCAAGCATATTTCCAACAAATAGAGCGTCAATTTGAGAAGCTTTCTTTTTGGCATCAGAAAGCGCTTCGTTCATTGCCTCACGAGCTAAACTTCTAGGAGAGCTATTCCATAATTCTCCAAACTTTGTAGTACCAATCCCTAAAACATTTACTTTCATATTGTGTGTGTTTGTCTTAAATATTTTGTGTAATCTATATAAGTTTTATTTTCTATTTGTTGCCAGACTGGAACTATTTTTTTCTGTATTTTTTTAATTTGCGGTGTTGTTTTAAAAATAAAACCATCAGATCCGGCTCCTGATCCGTATGATACAAAAAATATTTTTTGTCCTGGTTTTGCTATATCCAACACTGCGGCAAGTCCTAAAAGCGATGAGGCAGAATATGGATTTCCGATTTTTTCGACTGTCAAAGATGGTGCCAACTGTTCGTCTGTAAAACCTAATTTCTTAGCAGCAATTCTTGGGAACTTCCCGTTTGGCATATGAAAAACACAATAATCAAAATCTGATGGACTCATTTTACTTTGTGTTAATAATTTTTTGCCTGCAGAGACAACATGAGTAAAATAGGCGGGCTCTCCGGTGAAACGACCAAAATGGGACGGATATCTTGCCCCATCTCTTCTCCAAAAATCAGGGGTATCAGATGTAAAAGATGTCATAGCTAAAATCTGTGCAATTATTTCTGTTTTTTTTCCTCCCAAAATATATGCAGTTGCTATACTTGATGCTGTGTATTCTAAAGCATCATGAGGTTTTCCCTGAGCTGTATCACTTCCTATAACCAAACCGTAATTTATTTTTTTACTATCGATAAATCCCGTTGTTAACTGAATACCTGCTGTTGCTGCTTTACAGGCAAACTCCAAATCTGCAGCAAAATAATCATTTCCTACTCCCAAAAATTCTGCAACAATAGATGACGACGGATTAACCGCATATGGGTGGCTTTCCGATCCAAAATAAACACTACCTATTTTTGTAGGACCTAAGTTTACTAAATCAAACGCTCTTTTCCCTGCTTCAATTCCCATAGTGACGCTATCTTCATCAATTCCGGCAACTGCTTTTTCGGAAACTCTAAATCCCCTAATAATTTCTTCAGGAACTTTTTGCCAAACATTTGCAATATCAAAAAGTTTAATTCTGTATCTTGGAATATATGTGCCGTATGAAACTATACCTGTCATCTCTCTCCCCTTCCCAGTTTTTTATGAGCATTTGCTAAACTTCCTTCTGCTAAACTTGCGAGCAGTGACAATTCTCCTGCCAAAACAGTTGCTGCAATTATTTCTGCGAATTTTTCCGACTTTTTATTACCTGCTACTCCCATAATAGAAAGAGCTTCCTTTTGGGTTGAAAGACTTGTTCCACCACCAACCGTACCAACGATAAGCGCAGGCAGATAAATTGAAAAATGTAAATCACCGTTTTTTAAAACTTTTGCAGTCGTAATTCCCATACTACCCTCAACCACATGCGCAGGATCCTGACCTGTCGCCAAAAAAACAGCAGCAATGATATTTGCAAAATGAGAATTAAATCCCATTGCGCCACTCATTGCTGATCCCAACATGCATTTTGATAACCAAACGTCAAAAATTTTCTCAGGAGTAGTTTTTAAAACACTTTTTACAATATCTTTTTTGACAACAACTTCTGCCCAAGAAGCAATCCCACGGTTTTCTATAAAATTAAGCCAGGCAGGTTTTTTATCAATATCAAAATTTCCAGCAACAGATAGACACTCTATTCCGGTTTTTGCCTCAATAAGTTTTGCCATTTTTTGCGTGGCAATTGTTGCCATATTCATCCCCATAGCGTCCCCTGTATCAAAAGAAAATCTTACAAAAGCATGAGTTGAAACCATACGTACGAAAATATTTTTTATTTTTAAGTGTGATGATGTTGATTCTGCAGTTTTTTTAAGCAATGCTTCATTTTTAGAGATCCAATTTTTAAGTTTTTTGCTTTTTTCCAAAGACCCTGTATAAAAAACAGGTCCCCTTGTAATTCCTGCTTTTTCTACAAAAACAGAGGCTCCGCCTGACTCTACAATAGCTTTACAGCCTCTACTAACAGATGCCACTAGTGCTCCTTCTGTTGTTGCAAGCGGAACAAAATATTTTTTATCCTGAATCTGTAGCGGTCCGGCAATTCCAAGAGGGATTTGCGCTGCTCCAATCATATTTTCACAATTTCTGCTTGATGCAACTTTCTCGTCCAAAGAAAATCTTCCAATATTTAAAAGCTCTACTTTTAACTCTTTTTCTAAAGCTTTTCTTCTATCTGTAACTGATTGGTAATTTCTAATATTCATTCCACAAAAATAAACGGGTAAAATACCCCTTATTAATTAAGTCGTAAATTCTGGTAAAATCATTCGAAGTTGTTTATAATACCCATATGGACGAACAAGCAGTTGTTTTACTTTATAATCGTTTCTCTCCCGAAATTACACGTTATCTCAAAAAAAAACTGCCCCTAAATGAGGTTGATGAAGTTTTAAGTGATGTTTTTATTGAAGCAGTAGACTCAATGCCGAGACTTAAAAAACAAGAAAATTTAAAAGCATGGATTTATAAAATTGCCCACAATAAAATAGTAGATTTCTACCGTAAGAAAAAAATAAAATCTTTTCTTTTGTCCCAAGTTCCCTATTTGGACTTATTCGCCAAAGAAATAAGTCAGCCGGAATTTATCTTGGAAAAAAACCAAATAAGAGATCGCATAGAAACTGCAATGAGATCAATAGCGCAAAAATATCAAACAATTCTTCGCATGCATTACGAAGATCAAATAACAATTAAAAACATTGCAATTGATCTTAGTCTATCGCCCAAAGCAACTGAATCTCTTCTCTACCGTGCCAGAATGCATTTTATTAAAGCTTATGAACGAGCGTGAGTTTATTTATCTACTACAACAAAGAGCCCGTGAACAGGAAAGGGCTATGAAAGAAGTCCCATTTCCTAAGGTTTTTTCTTTTGTTGTTCAATGGCTAAGTGTACACCCCTGGCGCTTTTTAATTCCTTTAGCATTTTTACTTACATTTCTCTTTAGGGCAATTTTTGGAGGCAACTATACTGATTTTATTTTATGGGTATTTAGAAGTCTTTCACTGCCTAAATAGTTAGTAGATATAAAAAAAAGCGAAGGAACAAATTTTTTCGCAAGGACGAATGGTTAGAAAGCTGTGATAATAACCAATAAAAGGTGTTCATGGTACAGCAAGCGTATTAATCACAGAGCTGGGTTGGTCCAAGAAAAAATTTAGTTCCGAGCGGAAAAAAATATTTTATGAAAAAAAGAACATTTATTATTTATACAAGTTATATATGGACTAAGACATTACTTGGTCTTACTTTTAATCCTTATAAATCTGTAAAAGAAACAATAAAACGTCCGATTTTACTTCCAACTATTTTTTCTCCTCTTATTGCAATAGGAGTTCTTTTTCTCGCGGCAAAAATTGGATCACTTTTAATAACAATTTATGGTCTAAAAAGAGAAGCAGTGGCAATTTTCTTAAGTACAACTCTAATCTCAATCCTTTTTTGGCAGATACTTCTTATATATTTATTTTTAAGTTTTTTGTTCACAAAAAAAGACTGAGATCTTTGCTTCACCCTATGGAGATATTAATATTTTGTGGACCATTTATTCCTTTTTCACGCAAATATTGTGAAGTCACATGTACAATATAAGCAATTTTATTTAAATTCGCCGTACCAATATTTTCTATATATGGAGACTCTATGGTTACTGAGCCACTACGACATTCTATTTTTACTAAATCGCTAAAAGCGAAAACTCCTTCTGCAATATCTCCAAAGCTACTTGCGTGTGAAGTAGTTAAAACTGTTCTTTGCTCATGTTCCATGCGGGCGAAAATTCCTGCAATACGGGAGTAGGCTGTGTCTGAAAATAAATTACGTCGCAATTGGCTAAATTCGTTAGGAGCTGAATCTATGGCTTTAACTTTTTTACCAAAACGATAGCCAGATTCTTCATAGATATCTGCTGGAGTTAAATTAATTGCTATCTCAGGATCGATTGGTAATCCAAATGTGTTAATTCTAGATTTTACAATTAATCTACCTTGCTGATCTTTAGTAAGCACATACCTCCCTCCACTATCATCATATTCTTCAATTCCATCTTCTCCAAAATCAAGAGCTAAAATTCTTTCATAAAGTGTTTGTACGTCTATTGGATCATTCGGAGACACATCTTTAAGTGCTTCACCTATTTTATCTGAAAGCATACCTCTTGCTTCATATCGAACATTTGCATGCTCACTAATAACACCAGCCATAGCAAATCTCATCAAAAGTATTAAATCTACTGGTAGCGGCTCATCCTTATCGTCTCGGGGGTCAAGGGCAGATTTTATAACATCCAACCTAGATCCATGACTCCTTGACTCCTCTATAGAAACAAAAGCAGCAATCTGCTCTTTTACGCGTTCCAGATCTGCGCCTCTTACTCCTAGTCCAGAAGTTGGTGTCAAGCCATACATACGTAAAAATTCAGAATAATTTTTTCTAAGTTCTTCAAAATACCACTCTTGGCTTAATTCAACCATAAAATCAACTGGACTCCCAACAAGATGATCAACTTTTTCAAAATCAGTAAAAACCACCTTACCGCCTCTCAGAAACGCATTATGACCATCGCCTAGAAAAAACGCAGGAGTGTGGTAAAAAAAATCTGTCAAAGTAGGAAGCACCTGAAAAATTGCTCTAGTAAGTACTTTTTTTTCCAAACCTCTCTGTCCATCTTCACGAATAACAATACCTGCAGGAATTCTATTGTAACCTTCAAACGTGTCTTGATAAGGAAGCACATTAAAAAACCGTGCAAAAGGAACATCTCCGCCTGAATTAAGTAAAAAAAGGAGTCTTATATCGTTGGCATTTTTTAATTCTGCTTCTGCGTGAGATAACTTTAGACCTCCTCCGATCTCAGTTCTATCTCTCTCTCCTCTTTGGAATCCGGTATCAAGACCAAATCCAACCTGAGTCGTAGGAGTATCGTATTGCACAAGCCCCATACCTTTAATACCATACCCTCCAACAAGATAAGCACGCGCTGCTTGGGAAGTAAAAACTAAATTATAGGACTCACCCTCTTCGTCAATTCTAGGCAATGCTCCTCCCCTACTTAAATGAGGAACTCCATCTGCATGTCCCAACAAACCAAGCTCCTCCATCATTTTGAGTAAGGGAATTTTTCCATGCCCTGGGACTTCTATGCTATATACCTGCAGTTGACTCTCTTCAAATGGAATACCTATAATTTCTGCAATTTTGTGCTGAAAATCGTGAGGAGAAATAAGTCTAGCAAGTCTAAGACTGTGTCCTGGTCGCTCTACGCCTTTTCTAGATTCGCTTATATCATCAGGTTGTACGCCGTCACCATGCTCGACCATAATTTAAATCTTTTTCTTTATTTTAACCCCTTTATCAGAATCTTCAATTTCATATCCCATTTTTTCAATCTTTTTTCTCATTTGATCAGCCAGATTAAACTTTTTCTGCTTGCGGAATCCTTCTCTTTCTTTTGCCATTTCAGAAATAAAATCAGGAACTATGCCTTTTTCTCTTCTGAGCTTCTGACTAATTTGCCTTATATTAAGTCCCAAAACCTCATCCATCTTAAAAAGAGCTTGAGCTTTTGCCGGATTTGGATTGTCAGACTTTACCATTTCCCATACAACAGACAGAGCTTTTGACATATTTAAATCATCATTTATTGCTTCTAAAAATCTTTCTTCGTAACCTTTGAAATCAACTGCTGGACGAGCACCGGTACTTTCTGACCCATCTTCCCAACTTGCCGCTTCCTCATACAGTTTCTTCAAAGCATTTTCAGCAGCAGTTAGAGCTGCAAAAGTGAAATTCATTTCCTGACGATAATGAGTTTGCAAATAAAGATAACGAAGACCAAACGGTGTGTGACCCTCTTTTTCCAAATCATAAAGTTTATAATTATTTCCAAGACTTTTACTCATTCTTTCTCCCTGAACGAGCATAAATGCAGAATGCACCCAATAATTAACAAATTTTTTGCCTGTTGCAGCTTCTGCTTGCGCAATTTCATTTGGATGATGAGTCTGTTTAAGATCAATTCCACCAGCGTGAATATCAAATGTTTCACCCAAATACTTCATGCTCATTGCAGAACATTCTATGTGCCAACCCGGAAAACCTTTGCCCCATGGACTCTTCCATTCCATGTGTCTCTTTTCATCTTTCGGACTAAATTTCCATAAAGCAAAGTCACGGGGATTTTTCTTTTCTTCATTGATTTCGACTCGAGCACCCTCTTTAATTTGATCAAGATCTGATAATCTTCCGTAATCTTTAAATTTTGAAGTATCAAAATATATTCCATCTGATGTCTTATAAGTAAAACCTTTTTCCTCTAGCCGCTTAACCAGTTGTATTTGCTCCTGAATATGATCTGTTGCTTTTGTAAAGCGCTCTGGTTTTTCTAAATTTAAGCTTTCGAAATCTTTCAGAAACGCCTCTGTATAAAATTTCGCAACATCCCAGGCAGTTTTTCCTTCTTTTTTGGCAGCTTTTTCCATACGATCTTCGCCCAGATCAGCATCGCCCAAATTGTCACCCGTAAGGTGTCCTACGTCTGTAAGGTTCATGACGTACTTCACATCAAAACCGTTGTATTTTAAAGTTCTAAGCAATAAATCTGCGGTAGTGTAAGTACGAAAATTACCAATATGGGCAAAATTATAAACAGTAGGTCCACATGTGTACATACCAACCTTGTTTGGTTCAATAGGTTTAAAATCTTCAACTTTTCTAGATAGTGAATTATATATTTTTAACATATGTTCCGATTATACCTGAGGATCAACAAAATTCAAAGCTAACTCTTAATTATCCACTCTCAATTCTCAACTCCGTTATCCTGTCATCTTACCTGTTTCAGTCTTTGTTTGTGCCTTTCTTACAGCAAGAGGTTTTTTCATCTTGCCCTTACCCATTATGCCCTTATCCTTGCTTTTTCCCTGCGGCTCAGCTAATTGCTGTTTTTCTTGCTCCTCTTCCTGTTTTTTTCTCATTTCTTCTTCCTCTTCCTCCTGTTTTTTTCTCATTTCTTCCTGTTCCCTTTCAAATCTTTTTCTTCTTTGGTCTCCTTCAATATCACTTACTCTACCAATAGTTTGATCATAATAATATTGCTTGTGGTGATAAAGTTCTTTTCTTAAGTCCTGAATTTGCTCCTGCTCTTCAGGAGTTCTACCCATAGGAACATAATCAGGAGCGTTTGGATCCAAAACAGGCTTTTTATTTTTATCAAATGCGGGATTAAAGTAAACAGGAGCGGTTAGCGCCTTCTTGGTTTGAGCTACAGGATCAATATTTGCAGCTTGAGTATCTGCTGACAACTGTTGCTTAATATCATCATCTGATGGCGTTTTGCCACTTCCACTTGTGCCTGAACCTTTTACCTGACCTTTAACCACCTGAGCAGTTTTTTTAACCTGCTGGGTGGTTGTCTTTGCAACTTGTTTAGCTATCGCTCCAGTTGCCCTGACAATTGGATTTGTCTCAAAATCATCATCAAATGATCCAAATGGACTTTTCGGCATAACTTTATAATACTACAAGTTCTTATTCTTTTTAAATGCGTAAAAATCACCCATCGAGGTATCAATATAAGAATCAGGATATAAATAAAGATATCCTACCGTATAGTAGTCGACATAAAAATCAGGATCTACTAATAATTTTTTAACTAAACCCTCGTCTGACTTAGCAGACTCAGGATTTCTATAATCAACAAAGATTAATATCAGATCTGCCTTTTCAATTCCCGAAGCAATATGCGGATTGTATAGATTTTTCCTATGAGAAAGTTGCGCGCCTAAATTATTGCTCGCCGCAACAGAAGTCTCTTGAGGAATGTTGTTTAAATAATTTGAAATTTTTTCTTTAATTTCCAATTGTATAGGCTGCTTATATGCTGATTCCCTAGCTCCGGGAAGAGGTCCGAAATACCAAGCAGAAAATAAACTAAAAAAGATTATGTAAGCAGAAATTATCCAAGTTAATTTGATTTTCTTAAAGAAAGGAAAAACAATCCTTACTCCATAAATCGCTGAAATATAAACAAATGGTATTATCCCTGCGTTGTAATGATAATAATAAGCCCTAAGAGCCGTGTTGTTTGATAAAACATTTATTAAAAATTCAGGCAGCGCAAAAATAAATGCAAACGGAGAAAGAATCGATAGGTATCCAACCGGCATAAAAACATAAGCAATATATGTAAATAAGCCATGATCTATTGCTACTGAAAAAACTTTTAGAGGATCTGTAAAAAACTTCTGGATTATATTTAAAGGCGAGTCTCCTAGATTACTATAATATGCCACCGCAAAATGACTGGCATTTCTAGCATCAGGAATAAATTTTGAAATAAGAAAATATCCTATTAAGAATCCAACAACTGCCAATCCTCCACCCCATATTTTTCTTTTGATAATTAATTGGTATAGACCAAATAATCCTAAAATAAAAAACATGTGTTCTTTTGTGATTAAAGTAAGAACGACAAATAAAGAGAACAATTTATAACTTTTTTTTAGATAAAAATAAAATGATGCCAAAATAAATGTCGTCGCAAGTGAAACAGAATGAAAATCAAAATTGTTTTGATAGTTAACATAAGGATTAATAAGATATGAAAATGCGAGAGCAAGAGGAATTGTTTTTTGTGAAAGAATTTTTTCTCCTATTGCATAAACAAAAAATGCTCCGAAAGCAATAATAACAGTTTGAATTAAAAGTAACATTCGGACATCATCCCAAATAAGGTAAAATGGTGCCAAAAGTACTAACAAAAAATCTGCATGAATTGAAAGCCTAGACATTGTTTCATTAAAGTCAGGATTTGTAAGCATGAAGAAGTTCCCATGAAGCGTATTCCAAACAGTCTGATCCATATTTCCCAAATCGTATCTTCCTGTAAGAAAATTCATATGTTTTTCAAACGTGAAATAGACAAAATAGAAGATATATAAACTTATTAAGCCCCAAAGAATAATAAATTGTTTGGATAAATTTTTAAAAAATTTTTTCATTAGTATTCGCTTCTTCCATCCATTGCTCTCTCAAGCGTTGTCGGATCTGCATATTCTAAGTCTGCTCCCGTAGGAAGTCCTCGTCCTATTCTCGTAACTTTTAACTTTTCACTTTGAACTTTTAACTGTTTAGCAATATACATTGCTGTCGCTTCTCCTTCCATTGTCGGATTTGTTGCTAGTATTATCTCTTTAATTCCGTTCTCCAAATTCTTTAATCTATTTAACAATTCTCCTATACGTATTTCGTCAGGACCAATATTATTCAAAGGATCTATTTTTCCATGCAACACGTGGTAAACTCCGCGATATTTTCCGCTTTTTTCAAGCGCAAGTACGTCGAGTGGCTGCTCAACCACACAGACTATTGATGAATCACGACTCTTTTCGCTACAGATTGAGCATGGATCTGTCTCGTCAACACTAAAACAAATAGAACACATTACTGTATCAGTTTTTAATTTTTGCATTGATGATGCAAAACGATCTAATTCGCCTTGAGGAACATGCAAAAGATAAAAAGTTAATCTTTGTGCTGTTTTGGGCCCAACGCCCGGAAGTCGTTCAAAACTCTCAATAACATTTTGTATTGCTTTTGGAATCTTCATCTTTCATTCATTTCTTTCTCAATCATATTTGCAATAGATAAAATTTCTAATTTGTCAAAATGTTTTTCTTTTGATACAGATACAGAATCTGTCACATAAATTTTTTCTATCAAAGACTCTTGTAATAATTTTTGTGCATTAGCGGAAAAAATTGCGTGAGTTACAAAAACAATAACCTTCTCTACTCCCCTTTTCTTAAGAAGCTCTGCTGCTTTAACAACTGTTCCGCCTGAAGAAATCATATCATCAATTATAAAAGCAGACTTTCCTGTTAGGTCTATATCTTTGTCGCGACCATCAATTTCATTGATAATGATGCTCCCAGTGTTTAAATCCCGATCTTTAACTGTTGCTATCCACGGCATACCATCAAGAAGCTCTGCCATTTTTTCTATTCTTCTAAGTCCACCCATATCAGGTGACACCAAAACCCCTTCTCCTAAGTTTCTGATTTTATCAGCAAAAAGTGACAATGCTGATAAATGAGAAACAGGAACAGAGAAAACTTCCGGAATTTTAATAGAATGTAAATCAAAAGTAATTACTTTTGATACACCAGTTCTCTCAAGCGCATGTACAACTACATCTAAAGATACTGCTTCACCGGAACGGAAAATATGATCCTGTCTTTGGTATCCAAGATATGGAATAACTACTGTTATGCTTTTTGCTCCGCTTCTTTTTAATGCATCTATAATAAATAAAAGCTCCATGTAATTTTGGTCGACTGGCGTTGCTGTGGATTGCACCACAATTACATCTTCATCTACCACATTTTCTTCAACCCTAACACGCTTCTCCCCATCAGGAAAAACAAAGATCTCAAGCGGTGACAATTTTAAACTTAATACATTTGCTACTTCTTCTGCCAGTGGTTTATTTGAGGATCCGGAAAAAACCTTCATGAAGCTATTGTACTAAATAAAAGCTGGGATTTAAAGCATGCTTAAAAAAATTAAGTATTTTTGGAAAAAACCAATACCCTAGACCCCATCCCATTTCTTTCTGTTGAGCCTGTTGCGTCTGGGACAACTAAAACATCATCTCTTAAAACTTCAAGCGTCCTGTTTATTTCTCTTCTTGTAAGTTCAGTTCTTTTACTCCATGGAGCTCTTTGAGAAACACCAGGCACTACATAACGAACTCCATGTTGATCTATTCTAATTTGATAGAAGATAATGCAATCTCCTTTCATGATTCCCGATGGGTCTGGGCCTATTACTATTTTCCCAATACATCCAGAATTAGGATCTCTAAACAATCTATCAAAGTTTGGACCCAAAAGTTCTCCAGGTAAAATTTCTATATGAGGACTTCTTGCTCTTCTATCTTGTTCTTCGGGGCGTCCCTGCGGTTCTCCAATATCTGTCATAGTAAATTACTATAAAATCAAACCTCTACTTATAGACTCGCCTGTTTTTATACGCTTTATTGCTTCTGCCAGAAGTGGAGCAACTGATACAACGGTTATTTTTGGACTGTTAATAACTTCCGGTTTTTGAACAATTGAATCTGTTACAATCATCTCTTCTACATGTGATTTATTGATTCTATCTAGGGCATCACTTGAAAAAATTCCGTGAGTAGCTACAACTCTTATGCTTTTTGCTCCCTTGTTATAAATATAATCTGCCGCATTAACAATAGTTCCTGCAGTATCGATCATGTCATCAACAATTAAAACATTTTTGTCTTTGACATTACCAATCATGGCAAGAGTTTTAGAAACATTATTTAACATAATATCTCTCTTTTTATAAACAAGAGCGATTGATTCTGCTCCAAGTAGTTTTGCATAACCTGTGGCGCGAAGCATTCCGCCTTTATCTGGTGCCGCTACTACTAAATTAGTAAGTTTTCTTTTTTTAAGTTCAGGGAGTATTGAATAGCTACCATAAACATTATCCCAAGGTTTTGTTATAAATCCTTCCTGCTGTTCAGAATGAATATCAAGAGTTAAAATCCTGTCTGCTCCTGCATTAACTATTGATGAGGCAACTACTGATGAGCTAATTGGTACACGAGACATTTCTTTTCTATCTTGCCTGCTATAACCATAGTACGGAATAATTGCTACAACTTCACTAGCAGAAGCTCTTTTTGCTGCATCAATCATAAAAAGAAGCTCCATTACATGATCATTCACCGGAGTAGAAGTTGGTTGTATGACAAAAACCATCCTACGTCTGAGGTTTGGGGTAATTCTTACTCTTATTTCGCTATCAGCAAAAACGCTAACTGGCTCATCAACCGCAACACCTAATATCTTGCCAATTTCCCGCGCCAACTTAGGATTCGCTGAACCTGTTAACAAAACAAACTCATCGTTTTTCGACATATTTTATTTGCCGCCAAGCATTCCTGCGAGTCCTGACAGACCTCCTGTCATAGACTGTAATTCTTTAGCTGCTACTTCCTGAGATTTTTTAATCGCCTTATTAACTGCTTCCTTAATGTCATCGTCTGATTTACCATTTGATTTTATTTCCCAGATCTTTTGATCAGCAGTAATTTTGACATAAACACCATGATCGCTTATTTCAACTACTTTTTGCTGCAACTGCTTCTGTATTGCCATTGCCTGATCACGCATTTTTTTAATTTCGCCAATTTGTGAAAACGGATTCATCATAAGAAAATCACCTCCTAAGTTATGTTTTTAATTCTACAACAACCTTTACATCTTTTCCAGTGAGTAATTTACTTGCTTTCTCAAGTTCCCCAAGTGTATCCTGCTTGTTAAGTCGTTCATTATGAAATTTGTAACTTGTTTGAATAATTAAAGTTTTTTTATCAAAACTTTTGACAGAGCAACCGCGAAGTACCCCTGCTATAGTATGGTTATAATTTTTCATTTCAATAATTAATTGTCTCCAAAAATGATTAATCCACTCTTCTGTCGTGTCTCCATTTGGAGAAGCATGCATTAATTCTACTGTTGAAGTTTTAACAGTTGGTTTTTCAGAAGTTTCATCTTTTTTTGGCGCGCCGTATAATGCCTCTGTTTTTTTAATCGTTCCTACCTGTTTTCGTAAACTTGAAACTGTTACTCCCGCATCTTCCATCACCTTTGTTTCCTCGACCACTTCTATATCCTTTTCCTTGTCCATTTGGCAATATTCAATAATCGCAAGTTCCAATGGTAACTGCGGTACCACCGCATACCTCATGTCCGCATATGCTTTCGACAAAAGTTCAAATAAAATTCTGATCTCATCAGTGTTAATTTTTGTATTTTGTATTTGGTATTTGGTATTTGGTATACCTATTTGTGAAAGTAAAATTTTGTGCAATTCTTCCATCAATTCTTGCAAGAAATATTTAATATCAACTCCCTGTTCATTTAATTTTGTAACAATCTCCAATCCTCCCTTAATATTTTTGCTTACAAAAACTTCAACCATACTAGATACTAAATACGAAATACCAGATACTTTATATTTTTCTTCAACCAATCCTTTGGTAATCTTTTTCCCATCAGAAAGAGCTACAACTTCTTCCAAAATTTTTGCGCCGTCACGAAATCCTCTATCTGAAAGATTTGCAATATATCTTAGAACTTCATCGTCTATATCTATTTTTTCTGCTTTAACTACGCGTTTAAATGATCTTACCAACTCTTCTTCTGTCGCAGGACTAAATGCTATATGGAAACAACGGGAAACAATGGTTGCAGGAACTTTGTGTTGTTCAGTCGTACAAAGAATAAACATCGCATGGCTTGGCGGTTCTTCCAAAGTTTTTAAAAGTGCATTAAATGCCTCTGTGGTCAACATGTGAACCTCGTCAATTATGTAAACTTTCATTTTCGCAGAAACTGGGGAGAGACGAATTTTTTCTTTCAAATCACGAATTTCATCAATTCCACGATTTGATGCAGCATCAATTTCCAAAACATCTAAATTAGTGCCATTTGTTATAGAAACGCACTGTTCACACTTATTGCAGGGCTCAATTTCACCTTTTTTCTTATCTGTACAATTTATAACTTTTGCGATAATTCTTGCGGCCGATGTTTTTCCAAGTCCTTTTGGCCCTGTAAACAAAAATGCGTGTGTTGAAGAATTTTTTAGAACTGAAGATAACTTTTCCCGAACTATTGCATTATCTAAATCATCAATAGTTTGCGGGCGATATTTTCTATAAAAAACCATAATTTTTACTCATGATGTAATCCTAATAAATGCAACATTCCGTGCCTAACTAATTCATCAATTTTTTCATCAACCAAAACTTCTTCCTTTGCTGCTTCAGCTATAACAACAGGGTATGAAATTACCACATCACCAAGCCTTACAATGTCATTTGGTAAGTGTGTTTGTTCACCTTCAGCAAGAGGAAAAGATAAAACATTAGTTGGGCCTTCTTTGCCACGGTATTCTTTATTCAATTTTGCCATTTTACGATTTCCGACAATTGCAACTGAGACTTCAAGTGGAGTTATTATGCCATTTTCAGAAAGCACGGAAAGAATTGCAGACTTTATCTTCTTTCGATTTACTTTATATCTGCTTTCAACATAAATAAGCACATTTACGTTAGTCATCCTTACATTATTTTTACTCTTGAGTCCTCTTCCTGCTTTAACTTCTTTTTAAGTTTTCTAGCGAGTGAGGGTTTGAGATAAAATTTGCGGCGCTTTGCTTCTTCCACGATTTTACTATCTCTTACCATACTAGAGAATTGCTTAATAAGCGCGTCGTCTGATTGTCCTGGTTTCTTTTTAACTTTAACCATAAAAACATAAACACCTCCGATCAAAATACAAAATTAAATTTTGTAGACTTATATTCTACCTCAAAACTGACTTTGTGTAAACCCAGCACCAAAGTTTGGTGCTGGGTAAATGCCAAATATGATAAAATACAAAGATCATGAAGAAAATTGTTTGTTTGGGCGGAGGCGTAGGAACCATGAACCTTCTTAAAGGTTTAAAAAAGCACGACTTTCACATAACTGTCATTGTTTCTATGGCTGATGACGGCGGCTCTGCAGGAAGACTAAGAAGATTATACAATGTTCCGCCACCCGGAGATATTGTCTCGTGTCTCGCAACGCTAAGTAGCGACGAGTCATATTCTAAATTCTTAACTTATCGTTTCCCTGGTGATCGCTATGGCAAAGACCATGAGCTACATGGACAAAAAATGGGCAATCTCATGATGATCGCGGCTCAAAATACAACCGGAAGTTTTAAAAAAGGCATAGAGTTACTTAAAAAAATTTTTAACGTGACTGCAGATATAATTCCTGCGACAGAAGAGCCAATAACTCTTCATGCAGAAACAACCGATGGTAGGACAATTACGTCTGAAGAGAAAATAGATCTTGGCAAATATGACGAGCCGAGAGTTTTAAATAAGATCTTTCTTGAACCCAAAGATCCTAAAGTCTCAGATGACGCATTAAAAGCCCTTGATGAAGCTGATTGTATCATCGCAGGTCCTGGAGATTTATACACAAACATACTTCCTGTTTTGGTTGTTCCTGAAATTGCTCAAAAATTATCAAAACTTGAAACTAAAAAAATATTTATTGTAAATGTAGCCAATAAGCCTTTCGAAACAAAAGATTATACATTGTCTGATTTTATTGAAGCAGTAAAAAGACATTTAAACGCTTTTCCTTTTGACATAGTCATAACAAACAACAACCATGAGATCAAAATGCCATCACAATATCACTATACATATGTAAAAATTGATGAACCTGCCCGCAATGCTAGCGCAAGCGTTGCAGGCGGGAAAATAAAAGGAGAGAAAAATTTTGTTTTAGTTGAAAATGACTTAGTTGATGCTTCTTTTCCTCTCTATCATGATCCGGAAAAACTAACCGCCACAATAGTTAACAATCTATAAAGAAGCTGTGCTTTTAACCGGCCCCATGAGATGAAGATGAAGATGATGAATTAATTGTGCTCCCCCACCATTTATAACAACTCTATATCCTTTGTCAGTAAGCTCTTGGTCTTTCGCTAATTTTTTAACGACAGTAAATAATTTTTCAAATAAATTTAACTCTTCAACCGCAACAAGCTCTGCGACATGTTTTTTTGGAATTATCAAAAGATGAACTGGTTTTACAGGATTAATGTCAGGAAATACTAAAATATCTTCGTCTTCGTAAACAATTTTTGCGGGAAGCTCTTTTTTAACAATTTTACAAAAAATGCAATCGTCCATATTTTAAATGTTTTTAATTACTTCTATTATATCACCAAGAGAAAGCTTGGTCGGAATCATTTTTGGATTTTTTGGCGTACCATTAAGAAGCATTTTTTTTGAAACATGCAAAAACCAAGTTGCATTTGGATCCATCTTTTTCAATTTTTCATAAACTAAAGATAAATCCGCTCCTTTTTTACCATCTTTATCGGGTAAAGTTTTAATTCTAATATAACCTTTTCTTGGATCTTTACGAAGAGTTATTACATATCCCATCTTCTGAGATAGTTTCAAAACAGCATCATTTATGGTCTCAAAACCTATCCCTTTGCCAAAACGTGTTTCAAATTTAATACCCTTTTCTTCTATTTCTTTTTCTGCCCAAATACGATTTTCAAAATCAGCAACCATTGCTTCAAGACATTCAATACCAAAAGTTACATAATATTCATCCTGATTTTGTTTTACAAATTTTAATCCTTCCATAAGACCAAGAAGTGTAAATTCATGATAATCAGCAGACGGATCAGCCCAAAAAACTTCTTTAAAATGATCTGTATCTACGACAAATTTAACCACCCGCGACACTGCTTCTTTATGAACTTCTGTCAGATGATCTCCTGCTTTATCAAAGTTTTTTTGTACAAAATCCCAGGTCAAAGACGCAGCTGAAACATTTACATCTTGAGTTTGATGATGATCAAGAGGATCTAAACCAGTATCAACATGAACAACTTCATCTTCTCCAATTTTTTCAATTGGATGACTCAAATCTTTCAATTCTCTATTCCCCATCCGTTGCCCAGCCGGTACAAACTTTACTTTCGCATTTTGCCAACCTGATAAATATTTTTTAATAAGCCAAACTGATGTAATTGCATCCCAGTCAGGAGAGATATGCGTAACTACAACCTTCATAAATCCTGTTAAGTATAGCTAATACGAGCACAAAGTGCAAAACTTGACAAAAAAGCTTAAATAACAGATCATAAATATAGTCACAAACTACATCTATGAATCCCAGTATGCAAGCAGCCAATGATAAGACAACGCCGCAGGAACCAGGCGCTGTTCCACCAATGCAAACTCAAACCCCTGCAAATCCAGTTACAAATCCATCTACTACCACTGGGCCTGTAATTCCACCCACCATGCCTCAGGAAGTTCCGCAAGCTCCGGCTTATGCACAAGACAATCTAAATTTCCAAGCAGCTATACAAACCCCTATTGTAGGAGGAGCTCCAGCAACCGGAACAAATGCGCCAGCAGCAATCGTACAGCCTCAACATCATACTTCTCCTCTTCTTAAATTCCTATACATAATTATTGCTTTATTATTTTTTGTAGCTTATACCTATTTGTGGGTTAAAATTTTTAACTTACCAATTCCGTTTCTAAGTTAACTATTTTAATCTTTGCAGAACCTCATCAACTGAAAGTATTTCAATTTCTTCTTTTCTTCTCTCTTTCCATTCAATCTTGTCTCCAGTTTTGGCACTAACTACTAATCTTACCGGAATCCCAATAAGATCTGCGTCGGCGAATTTTACACCAGCACCTACATCTTCTCTGTCATCATATAAGACCTCTATTCCTGCATTAGTAAGTTTCTTATATACTTCCTCTGCCTCTGCTTTAAGATTTATTAAATGAACTTGAAAAGGTGCAAGTTCCTTTGGCCATGCAATTCCCTTTTCATCATGATATTTTTCAACCACAGTAGTAAGGGTTCTTGCCAGTCCAAAGCCATAACAACCCATATAATATGGCTGTTTTTTACCTTGTTCATCAGTAAATAATGCGTCTTTCATTTTTGTAGAATAATGGAAACCCAGTTGAAAAATATTGCCAACTTCAATACCTCTTTTTTCAATCAACTTTTGTCCGTTTTCGGCCAAATATCCTGCTTTTGCACTGGAAATATCATAATATTTTTCAGGCTCCTGCAAGTCCCGACCAAAATTTACATTAATAGAATGATAATTTGTTTTATTTGCTCCCATTTCAAAATTTTTGCGCCCCTTCATTGAAATATCCATAAATATCTTTACTGACTCCGGAAGATTAAGAAGCCCTGCATAGCCAACCTCTGCTCCAGTTACTCTCTTAACTGTCTCTGCTGACGCAAGTTGAAGCCTATGAACTTTAGCAGCATGCATAAGTTTTGTTTCGTTAATATCAAATCCTCCTCTAACTGCTGCTGCAATTACATCACCTTTTTCATCTTCGAAAAGTATTGTTTTTGTAGTTTTCTCAACTGGGATATTTAAGTATTTTGCGAGTTCCTCAACACCGATAATTCCTTTACCCTCAACTTCTTCAAGAGATTTTTCTTCTTCATTATCATTTACTTCATCAATTTTAAATCTAGCCACTTCTTCATGAGCAGCGTACGAACCATCTTCAGTGGTAAAAAACTTACTCTCCCCTGCCTCATGTTCTACGACAAATTCATGACAATAATCTCCGCCAATGTATCCGTTGTCTGCTTCTACAACAATTGCGGAAAGACCAAGTCTCTCGCAAATTTTTGTGTATGTTTCCCGCATGTTTTTGTACTCTTTTTTGAAATCTTCTTCTGTTGCATGAAACGAATATGCATCTTTCATGACAAATTCACGGAGTCTCAAGAGTCCACCCCTTGCCCTCATTTCATCGCGGAATTTAGTTGAAAACTGATAGAGATTAAAAGGTAAATCCTTGTAACTGATTTGAAATTTACGAACTAAATCAACAAGCATTTCCTCCGCTGTACCACCCAAAACAAATTCAAATTCATTTCTGTCTTTAATGCTCATAAGTTCAAACCCAACAGAGGTCGTTCTATTTGTCTCTTCCCATAAGGTTTTTGGATGAAGTGTTGGAGTAATAATTTCCTGTCCACCTGCTTTATCCATTTCTTCTTTTATTATTTTTCTGATTTTATCCTGCACGCGGATACCAAGAGGAAGTAGATAATATCTACCTGCTGTACTTTCACGAATAAACCCTGCCTGATACAAAAGTTTATGAGACGCAAGCGTCGCATCCTTTGGTATATCTTTTAATGTTTTTCCAAATAACTTCGAGTATTTCATATATTTAGTATAGCATTTAAATTTTTTCCGAGACTGATTTTCCTTGCATAAAGAGAAGGAGATAATCTCTTCCACCGGCTTTAGCGCATGTTCCACTCATATTGTATCCACCAAAAGGATGCACATCAACCATCGCCCCAGTTATCTTACGATTGAGATAAAGATTGCCGACATAAAATTCTTTTTTAGCTTTTTCTAATTTTGCTTTATTATCAGTAAAGACACCACCTGTTAATCCATACTCTGTTCCGTTGGCAATTTCTAATGCATGATCGAAATTGTTAGCTTTTATCACGGAGAGCACAGGACCAAAAATTTCTTCTGTGGCAATACGTGAATTCTGAGGTACATCGATAAATATGGTTGGCTCGATAAAAAATCCTGGTATACTCACCCTTTTCCCTCCAAGAACAAGCTTGGCTTCTTTTTTGCCAATTTCAATATAGCTTAAAATTTTATTTAGGGCTGCTTCGTTAACCACAGGACCTAGATAATTTTCATAGAGTTTTACCGGTCCTACTTTTATTTTTTTTGCACGTGTAATCAATTTTTCAACAAACTCCTTGTATATTTTCCTATCTACAATAACCCGTGAACAAGCCGAACATTTTTGTCCACCAAAACCAAACGTACTTAACGCAGTTGCCTCTACTGCAGCATCAAGATTAGTTTCTGCATCAACAATGAGCGCATCCTTGCCGCCCATCTCAGCCGCTACCCGCTTTATCCATTTTTGCCTGGGCTGCACTTTGGCTGCTTTTTCAATTATTCTTAGTCCTATATCTTTTGATCCGGTAAAGTTAATAAATCTGGTCAACGGGTGTTCAATCAATATATCTCCAATCGCACTTCCTCCTCCGGTAATAAAATTAAGCACTCCTGCCGGCAAACCAGCTTCTTCCATAATTCCAACAAATTTTGCCGCAATAATTGTGGTATCTGATGCAGGCTTCAAAACAACAGTATTACCTGTCACAATAGCTCCAACGGCCATCCCGGCAAGAATTGCAGCTGGAAAATTCCATGGTGCTATCACGATACCAACACCTAATGGTTGATATGTGTATTCATTTTTTTCTCCCAGTAGATCTGTAAGGGGTTGCGCGCCACTTAACCTTAGCATTTCCCTGGCATAAAATTCCAAAAAATCTATTGCTTCAGCCATATCCGCAACTGCCTCTGTCCAATTTTTTCCAACTTCAAAAACCATTGTTGCAGCTAGTTCCATTTTGCGCTTTTTCATGATGGCAGCTGCTTTAAGAAGATATGAGACTCTTTTTTCAGGACTTGTATATCTCCATGTTGCAAATGTTTGATAAGCTACTTCAACTGCTTTATTTGCCAAACTACTATCCGCAGATTGAACGATTCCAATGACTTCTTTTGGATCTGAGGGATTGATTGATTTAATTTTTGTTTTTGTTTTTATTCTTTTACCGCCAATGACGAGCGGATATTCTTTGCCAAATTCTGCTGCAACTTTTTTTAGTGCTTTCTCCATAGCAATTTTATTTGTAGCTAAAGAAAAATCTTCAATTGGTTCGTTTTTAAACGGGGTAATTTTCATGCAACTTCCAAAACTTTTTTAATAATGCTAAATGCCTGATCAATTTCTTTTTTTGTAATAATCAGAGGTGGCGCAAGTCGGATAACCATCTCATGGGTTTCTTTACAAAGAACTCCCTGTCTTGCCAATTCTTCACAAAATCTTCTTGCTCCTCCTGACGCAGGGACAAGTTCTATGCCTATAAAAAGTCCTTTACCCCTAACTTCTTTAATCCATTTACTTTTAATCGTTTTTAATTTTTGCACTAAATATTTTCCAAGCTTGTCACTATTTTGAACTAATTTTTCTTCAACCAAAACTTGCAATGCAGCTCTGGCTACAGCAGTAGCAAAAGGATTACCACCAAAGGTGCTGCCGTGATCACCAGGCGTAATCACACTCATAATTTCTTTACTGGTTAAGACACCGGAGATCGGATATACTCCTCCTCCCAATGCTTTTCCAACAATTAACAGATCCGGTTTTGCATTTTTTTCATGTTCATAGGCAAACATCTTGCCTGTTCTTCCTAGTCCTGTTTGAATTTCATCAAGCAAAAACAAAATACCTTTATCACGACACAGTTTGGCAACTTTTGTAAGATACCCGTCATTTGGAATAAGGATACCTGCTTCTCCTTGAATCGGTTCGATTAAAACTCCAATTGTTTTTTTTGTTATGGCTTTTGCGATTGCATCAATATCGTTATAGCTAACAATTTTAAAACCGGGAGTAAGAGGACCAAATCCATCTTTATATTGTTCTTCTGATGAAAAACTTATAATTGTAATTGTTCGTCCATGAAAATTATTTTTGCAAACAATAATTTCTCCATCTTTAATCTTTCTTTTTTTATTGGCAAATTTCCTAGCTATTTTAAGCGCTGTTTCAACCCCTTCAGCACCAGAATTCATCGGAAGAAAAGTTTCAAACCCGGTGAGCGTGCAAATTTCTTTACAAAACAAGCCCATTTGATCATTTCTAAACGCTCTGCTGGTTAAGGTAAGCTTATCTAATTGTTTTTTCGCTGCCGCAATAATTCTTGGATGCCTGTGACCTTGGTTAAGAGCAGAATAAGAACTCAAAAAATCCATATACTTCTTACCGGCAACATCATAAACCCATATCCCCTTTCCTTTGGCTAAAACTATATCCAGCGGATGGTAATTGTGAGCGCTATATTTCTCGTCAAGTTTTATATAATCTTTGGTTATCATAATAGGCTAATAGTATATCTTTCTTTTTTTATTTGCAATACTAAATACATCATTAATTATTAATAGCATCATTTATTTGTTTTATCTTTTCATATCCTCTCTCAAGGCTTTTCATAAAAAGTGAAGCAATTTCTTTTTCATCAAATCCTTTAATAATCTGCTCTGTCATTCCACCTTTTGTCGCGACAGCAATTTGTAATTCTTTTGCAGTTTGATTTGTTTTTTGTAAATAGATAAGTGTTCCGGCAAAGGTTTGCAGCGCAATTTTTTCTGACTTATTTTTTTTCAAACCAAACTCCTCACCTGATTGCACAAGTAACGAAACAAAATAAGCAACAATAGCTGGTCCGCAGCCGGAAAGAAGGGTCATAACATCCAATTCTGTTTCTTTTTGACACTCAATGACTTTTCCCAGTCTAGAAAAAATATTTATAACATCCGATCTTTCCTTGATAGAAACATTTTTATTGGCAAAAAACCCAATTGTTCCTTCTCCGATTGCTGCAGGAATATTTGGCATGAGGCGAATAATTTTTTGCTTATTATTTTGTGCGTATTTTTCAATTGAAGAAAAATTCACAACAGACGAAACTGAGATAACAATTTTATTTGAAATAATATCTTTAATCTCTCCAATTACTGCCTCAACCATTCCCGGCTTAACCGCAATAATGATCCAATCTGCCAGTACTGCAACTTTTCTATTTTCTTGTGAACTGTTTGAAACAAACAGATGCTCTTTTTTCAAACCACTAGCAATTAAGCCTTGAAACAAAGCCTTTCCAATGTGACCAAAACCAATAATTGCTATTTTTTTATTCATATCTAAAAACAAAAAAGCCCTTGCAAATCACCAAGAATAAACTTGGAAATTTACAAGGGCCCTTTTCAGGACGGTACCACCTTGTTTTTCTCATAAAAAAACCTCCTTGCGGAGGAGCTTATCATGAGAAATCTCGTGAGTGCTCCGTTACCGACACACTTTGGATTATTTTACGGTGTCCTTCCGTATTGCTTATCGCAATCAGCGCCCTTCTGAGTTAACTGAAGAATCGTTTGGTAGGAAGCCAAACTAATAACGCTTTATAAGAACTAAACATATTATATTAATTATAACTATTGCTTGTCAACACCAGCTTTAGGCAAAACAGAACCATAGCCGGAATCCATAAAAGCACGATCAGATGATCTATTGTGTGCTCTATCTACTCTTAGAACTCTAACTATTTCGTGAGATAATTCTTCTGGAGTACTAAGACGTGCAATTACCTCTCTAGGGAATAGTATTTCTGCGTTTTGTTCAATTCTTCGATTAAGTAAATCTTTAATACTTGACAACAACTTAGCTCTAAGGCTGTTACCATAATGACGATCTGGGTGAGTGCCAATCTCTGCGTATGGTATTTCAAATACCGATTCCTCTGCTGGGGAAAAAGGGAAAGTATTCTTTCCTTCCTCATATTGCTCATACAAATCTTCGAGGGTTAAGAGAGTATTGTGTAAGTCAAAACCTATACGTTGATACATCCAATGACCTATTGCAATTCCAGCCTCTACGCTTCCACGCGCTTCCCTAAAAAGGGTTATTAAAAAATTAACAAAATTTGCCCTAGTTACTCTTTGATCAAATCCACTATAGCCTTCAATTGTTGCCACATTTACCCCTCCAGGCTTGAACTCATCCGAACGAATTGAATAAGGCTCTACTGGTCTAGGGCTAGTACGACTATCTAAATCAACACCTTCAATGCCTGTCATATTTTATATTTTACAAGTATATAAATTATAATTCTTGATAATCTTCGCCATCATCGCCATTTTCTTCTTCTCTATCTAAATTTTCCAGCTTTTCTGGATCTGGTCTCCTCCTATCTCTATCTGTACGCCTAGTAGGATCTCCTGGTCTTCTTACACCATAACCTTGAGGAGTTCTTAATCCTCTTGGCTTTTGTCCTCTAGGATCTTCGTCATCGCTATGTTCATCTCGACCTTCTTGGTCAGACCCTTCACTAGTAAGCATATTTTTTATTTGAAAAACTGTCTTTATCTTTTATAATATAAAAAAACAATTTACGCAAACAGTAATAGGATACTCTATAGAGAAGTTTATTTCACTGATGTTTTAACATAGTATATAATTACCCCATGACTACTGATAATATAGAAACAGGCGGTCTGACAAAAGAAACTGAACAGCTTGATGAAGTAGATCTACAGGCACTAGAAGAACTAATTGCAAACGCTAATAGAATTATATCCAGAGTAAAAGAAAAACCAGATAACGAACAAGATCTTGCTGACAGAGGCGAACTCAGTAATGCCCAACATGCTCTTGAAGTGCTCCCGGAAATTGCCGCACTTCGTCTAGGAGGCAGGAATCACCCTATAATTGAAGGTACACTACCAGATGGAACAGCTGTATACATAGAAGCAGATAGTTCTGACACTGATGTAACTAAAAACACTATAAGGTATGCAATAAGTAGAGAGCCACGTAGAGATATAACCCATGGTCAAGAATATTTAGATCGATGGCTTCCTTTTCTATTGGAAAGAAGAAGACGAGCAGCAGTAATTAGAAATAGAACCCATTCTTCTACTTAAAAAACTGTCCGATGTCTTTAAAGGTGACTAAGATAATAAGCGCAATAAGAAGTATCATGCCGATGGCGTGAGCATATCCTTCTACTTTTTGATTAACTTTTTTACGGGTTATTGCTTCAATTGCGATAAAAAGAAATCTTCCCCCATCAAGTCCTGGAATTGGCAATACATTGAAAAATGCCAGTGAAATAGAAAGAAGCCCTGCTAGATTAAGAAGCTGCAAAGCACGTTCTTTAACATCCGGCATATCAACAATTGCTCCAACAATAGAAAAAATCCCCACTGGTCCGGAAACGCTTTGACTTAGAGGTTCTGCTGTCTTTTTTTCAATTGAAACACCTATCAAGTCACTCATCACCGAAAAATTATATGCCATTAAATTTGCCGGATGAGCAAATCCTGAAAGTGTTTTTTGCACAGGAGTATCATAAGAAAGTATTACTGTCTGCATTGGGAAAAAAGTAATTCCTAGCGCTCCTTCATTCTTTGGTGGGTTAACACGAGGTGTAATTTCTGCTGTTTCTATTTTTTGTTTACCATCATTTTGCCAAGTTAGTGTAACTTTTTTTCCTTTGTTCTGTTCAATTACTGAAGAAAATTTATCCTTTGAATCTATCTTTTCTCCATTTACTGAAAGTATATGCGAAAACTGACTAAGTCCTGCTTTTTCTGCCGGAGAATTTTTATCAACGCCGCTTATAATAATATCTGACTTTACTGTCTGATTAACAAGAAAAAATTTATGTGTCCCAATAAGAGGAAGTTCTGTCTTGAATCCTCCCACAAACATAAAAATGTAGTAAATGAAAACAGCAAGAAGCGCATTCATTCCAACTCCTGCAAGAATAACAGCAGTTCTCTGTCCTATTGATCTTGAATAAAATGCCCTCTTTTCATCAGTTTTGGACTTTGCGCTCTGATCTTTTACTCCAATTCTACCTGCACCTGCTTCATCCTCTCCAAACAATTTTACAAATCCTCCTATCGGTAGCCAGTTAAATGAATATATAGTCTCTCCTTTTTTCCATCCCCAAATGCGTGGAGGCAGTCCAAAACCAAACTCTTCAACTTTTATACCGAATTTTTTGGCGACAAAATAATGCCCCGCTTCGTGGATAAGAACTAGGATTGAAAGAATAAGAAAAAAGACTAGAGCCGTAAGAAGCATAGATTTGATTATTGTATCATCTGTGCTACGATTTAACAATGGAAATTGTAGAAAATTTTAAACACTTTGCACTAATTGGAACTGGGATTATTATTACCGCTGCCAGCTTCATGGTGTGGAAAGGACCTAAAGATAAAACAAGATCAATAAGCGCTCACGCTGGCATTGCAAAAAAGAGACTATATTTTCTTTACGCATTTTTATTTCTCACTTCAATTACTCTTTTTTATCTTTTCTGTATATTTTGGTTTATTCCTACATTCAATTTTCCATTTGGATTTAGTCTTCTCTTAAATCTAATGACTATCTTTCTTGTTTTAACAGCACTTATTCCGCAAGCAGAAAAAAAGATAAAAGCTCATAAAATTTTTTCTTATGGATTTTCCATAATGATGATATTGTTTCTTTTCTTTATAGCTATCTCTCCGCACGTTTCTGTCTTTGCAAGAATCATATCCGGAATAAGCGCATTTTGGATGGTTGTTGCCTGGTATTTAACCCTGTATCATAAATCACACACGCGGCTACATTATCTGCTTTATCAATATTTGTATATTATTTCTTTTTGTCTCTCAATTCTTGCGGCAACGTATATAAGAAGTTAGATCTGCATTAATTCCTGCTCTTTTTGAGTACCGTAGCTATCAATAGTTTCAATAGTATCGTCGACTAATTTCTGTACTTCTTTTTCAAGACGTTTAATATCGTCTTCTTTTCCTTCAAATTCTTTTTTAATTCTTTCCATCGACTCATGACGCACTTGGCGCACCATGACTTTGCCATTTTCAAGTTTGTGTTTCATCGCCTTTATAAGTTCTTCACGTCTTTCCTGAGACAAAGGAGGAATTGAAATCCTAATAAGATTTCCATCAACAACTGGATTAAATCCGACATTTGCTGCTTCAATCCCCTTTTGAATTTCAGTAATAATTGACATATCAAATGGGGTAATTACCAATGTTTTTGAATCAGTAGTGCCAATTGTAGCAAGCTCCATGACTTTAAGTCTTGCAGTTCCGCCATAGGCATTGATGATTATATTTTCTACAAGAGAGGGGGTCGCGCGTCCTGTGCGGATTGTTGAAAGGTCACCTCTTAAAACTTCTAATACCTTATCAATCTTTTTCTTAGTTTCCTGGGCTAACGGATCCATAAATTAATTTTCAAGTTACGATTTTAAATTTCAAAACGTACAAAGCGCTTCAAAAGAATATTCTCTCCAATTTTTCCAATTGCTTCTTTTACAATATCCTGAATTGTCTTACTACCATCTCTAATATACTCTTGTTTCAAAAGAGCGTCAACATCTTTAGGATCCATAGCAGCTACCTGCATGCCGATTTCTTTGGCGAGATGTTTAAATTCATCAGTTTTTGCAACGAAATCTGTTTCACAAAGAAGTTCAACAAGTACTCCTACTTTTCCTCCCTGATGAATATATGCTTCAACAATACCCTGAGAAGTCTCTCTGTCTGCTTTTTTTGCAGCAATTTCAGCGGCACGTTTTTTAAGCCATTCCAATGCTTTTTTGTAATCTCCATTTGATTCATCAAGTGCTCTCCTGCAGTCTGCTATAGAAGCTGAAGTCTCATCGCGAAGTTTTTTAAGTGTCTTGAGATCAATATCTGCCATATACTTATTATTTGCTTTCTTTTTTATCTTTTGTCTTTGATGTGGATTTTTTTGCTTCTTTTTCTACTGCTTCCTGAGCTTTTGCGGCTTTTTTCTCTTCAGCAGCTTTGGTTTTCTCCTCTTCTTTTGCCTTTTTCTCAATGTCTTTACCCATCTCTTTTCTTCCTTCAATCCATGCATCAAAAATATATCCAACAACAAGCTTCAACGCTCCAACTGCGTCATCGTTTGATGGAATTGGATATGTAACAATCGTTGGGTCTGAATTGGTATCTGTAATACCTGCTGTTGGCACTCCCATTTTAAAAGCTTCTTTTACAGCAACATCTTCGTGGTGCGTATCAATTACAAAAAGGGCATCTGGTACTTTGGTCATACTTTGTGTACCGCCGTAAAAAAGTTCTAGCTTTTGTCTTTCTTTGTCCCAGTCACCAACTTCTTTTTTGGTGTACTTTGCTCTTTCAAATTCGTTTTTAAGTTTTTCGGTTATATCTGACAATTTTTTGTAGTTTTTTGCAACTTCTGAAAAATTGGTCAGAGTTCCACCGATCCAGCGTTGGGTTACGAAGTATAATCCGTCAACACTAGCATCTGCTGCTTTTTTCATTTCTTCCCGCAAAATAGGCTGAGCTTGCTTTTTTGTACCAAGAACTAAAAGAGTTCCGCCTTTTTTAGCTAAATCGTGGACAAATTTTGCTGCATCCTCAAGTCCTTCTTTGGTTTTTTCAAGATCTATAATGTGGATACCATCACGAGCTTCGAAAATAAAATCGCGGGCTTTGGCGTTTTGCCTCTGTACTTGGTGGCCAAAATGGCAACCAGCTTCGAGTAATTCTTCAAGTGAAATATTTTTCATAATTAATCCTTGTACATCCATTCAGTTGAGGCATAAGCTTCAGGATTAAACTGAATGTGTTAAGATGAAGCTATTATATAACAATAACTACAGTTCTGCAAGCTTATAAATTTAATAAACTAAGCTATAGGAGGACGACCCTCGTGAGGTACCTCTCCCCTCGTTAGTCTTTCCAACGCTGCTTTACTTGTAAGTCCTTCTTTAGGATGAAAAACTGTTCTCATCTCGGGCCTTTCCCCCGCTGGACGACTAACGCCATCTAGACCTTTCTCGTAAACAGGCTTCCTTCCCCCAGTTGGTACCAATCCTTCTACCAACACTTCCCTCTGCATTTCCCGTCTACGTGCCTCTTCTGGCGAACCTTCAGCGAGATATCTTCTAAATATTTCAGCTGCTTCTGCCTTTGCTTCATTTCTTGAAAGTCCCCTTCCTCCTTCTGCTACAGGCCTTCTTCCTTCTGCTAAGGTAGATTTATAAATTGCAACTGCCTCTGCCATACGAAGTTCAAGCTGTACATATGCATAATTTCTCCAATCTTTTGCTTCGCTTTTAGGCGCCTGAAGAGGATTTGTAGTATCACCATCGGCAAGAGTGCTATTCACGTTACTAGGCCAAACAGCAAATCCAACTCTCCCGTTTGTTCTTTCATCATGCATAGCAATATGGGCTTTTATCATACGGCCTCCGTCGCTAATAAGACTTGCGGTAAGAATTGGCGCAATACTGGTATATCCAGCTTCTCTTGCTATGCCCCTAAACTCCCTCGAGGTATCTATTTCATCTTTATTTTTTACAGATGCCACTCTTCTAAGCCACCACATAATATTTTAAGAATACTCTCTATATCAAGATAAATCAAGATGCTAAAACATTTTTCTATTAATAAACTTTATGGTAGGGGGAATTTGATGGCAAAATTGCGGACTTCATCTTTCATTTTCTTTAAAGCTTTTTCATCATCTTTGACTTTAAGAGTTCGGTCAATAAGGTCTGCTACTTTTTCCATTTGTTTTTCTTTCATCTTGCGGGTTGTTAAAGCTGCCGTACCAAGTCTTACTCCTGATGGATCCATGGGTTTTCTCGGATCATATGGAACCATATTTTTGTTAATTGAAATACCAACTTTTTCCAAAGCCTTCTCTGCTTCTTTTCCGGTAATTTCTTTACTGCCAAACATATCTATAAGCATCAAATGATTATCTGTTCCGCCGGAAATAACACGATAACCCTTAGATTGCATGGCTTTAGATAGAGCTCTCGCGTTTTGAATTACTTGTTTTGCATAAGTTTGAAATGATGGCTTTAGAGCTTCACCAAAAGCTACAGCTTTAGCTGCATTAATATGATCATGTGGACCACCCTGAACTCCTGGAAAAACAGCACGATCAATTGCTTTTGCAAATTCTTCTTTACACATAATCATCGCTCCCCTTGGTCCACGAAGTGTTTTATGAGTAGTTGTAGAAACTACATCAAAAATCGGCACAGGATTTTCCAGTTGTTTTCCTGCAATAAGACCTGCTATGTGAGCTATATCAGCAAATGTCAAAGCTCCGACTTTTTTGGCAATTTTTGCAAATCTCTTCCAATCAAAATCACGGGAATATGCAGAAAAACCAGCCAAAATCATTTTTGGTTTTTCGGCCGTTGCTATTTTTTCTACCTCATCCATATCAACTCTTTCTGTTTTTTTATCAACAAAATAAGGAATAATTTTGTAGAGAATTCCTGAAAAATTCATCGGGTGCCCATGAGATAAATGTCCTCCCTGATCAAGAGAAAATCCAAGTACTTTATCGCCTGGATTTAGAAGAGCCATGTAAACACAAAGATTTGCTGGACCTCCTGAAAGAGGCTGCACGTTTACATGCTCTGCATCAAAAAGTTTTTTTGCTCTTTCAATTGCTACATTTTCTACCTGATCAATTACCTCGTTGCCACCATAATATCTTCTGCCTGGATAACCTTCTGAATATTTGTTTGTAAGAACTGTTCCCATTGTTTCCAAAACCGCTTGGGATACGTAATTTTCTGATGCTATAAGTTCGAGGCCTTCTTTCTGTCGTTTTTCTTCTGCCTTAATAATCTTGTAAATTTGCGGATCTTGTTTTTTAACAGTGTTCAACATTAGATTACTGAATTAATATAAATGATAAACTATGAAAAAGCAATAGGTATTTTATTTTTCCAAATCGAGGAATGTGTATGCGTAACCTTCTTCTTCATGCTCTTCTTTATTAATTACTTTTGTAAACTGCGAATAATCAGGAAAAAAACTATCAGCGCTATAATCGCCTTTGACAACAGTCAAATAAAGCCTGTCAACAAGATTTTTTTCAACAGCTTGTTGGTATACCTGTCCTCCGCCGAAAATAAAAATTTCTTCAGCTCCAGGGAAATTTTTTGCTTTCTCTATCCCCTCTTCTATAGATTTTACAACAGCTTCTGGCTGGTAAGACAAATTTTTCAAACTTTGCGGATTATGAGTCACTACAATATGAGATCTGTTTGGAAGAAGTCTTCCCAACGATTCAAAAGTTTTTCGTCCCATGATAAGTGGATGTCCTGTGGTAAGAGAACGCATCCGCTTCATATCAGACGGGATCTTAAAAAGAAGATCATTATTTTTCCCTAAACCTCTCTTTTCATCAATTGCAGCAATAATAGATATCATATTTGTTCAACCTGCCATTTTGCCTGTTTTTGGATCGTATAGTCCACCTGCTACTGTAAGTTCAGCTTTTATAACAGGATGAGGATCATAACCAATCAGCTCAACATCTTCTGGCTTGAAATCGTCAATACTTTTTAGTTTTCGCGCAATTTTAATTTCTGGAAGTGGTTTTGGCTTACGCGACAACTGCTCTTTAACCTGCTCAACATGATTCTCGTAAATATGCACATCTCCAAAAGTATGGATAAATTCTCCCGGTTCCAGTCCTGCAACCTTGGCAAGAATTATTGTCAAAAGTGAATAACTTGCTATGTTAAATGGTACTCCGAGGAAAAGATCCGCGCTTCTGTGATAAAGCTGCAAAGATAATTTTCCATTTCTATTTGAAATTTGATACATGTTGTGGCAAATTGGAAATCTGGAAGCGTCTTTATTGGTTGCCATTGTGTAAAGATATTCAGGATTCCATGAATTTACAATTAAATTTTTTGCATCCGGATCATCTTTCATTTCCTGTAAAACCCATTTGAGTTGATCTATGGTGCGCTTTGTTCTAGTAGGCCAGTGTCTCCACATTTCACCATAAATCCTTGGTAAATCGCCATAATTTTTGGCAAACTTACCATCAGTTGCGATTTTTTGAATAAATTCATCTTTTGTTAGTTTATTTTTAAATTTATTGTTATAGATTTTGTATGGATAGTCATCCCAAATGTGCACATTGTTATCAACCAAATATTTTATATTTGTTTGCCCTGACATAAACCAGTAAAGCTCATGCAAAACTCCTTTCCAGTAAACTTTTTTTGTAGTAAGAAGTGGAAATCCTTCTGACAAATCAAATCTAATTTGTTTTCCAAAAAGACTTCGAAGTTTTATATCTGTTCCACGATCAACTTTTTTAACTCCATCTTCCAAAACTTCTTTCATTAGATCTAAATATTGATATTCTGGATGTTTCATACTTGTTTCTCCTTTTTAGTTGCCGAGACTCTTCCTCCCTGCCACTGACCACGATATTTGCTTCCCTCTCCTTTTATTTCATGGAAAATTACATGTGCAAATCTAGCTCCCATTTCGATTTCGACTACAATAGGTCCTTCATTTTTAAGTCCAAAAGTAAGTTCCCCTGAATATCCGGGCTGAATAGGACCAGTTCTTAAAAATAATCCTGAACGAAAAGTTGTAGTACGGGGCAAAATAACTGCTGACAAATCAATAGGTAAATTTATTTTCTCAATTGTTTTAACCAGATAAAATTCTCCGGGTTTTATTTTGATAGATTTTGTTTTTTTACCATCGTGTTTTATGACTGACTCGATATCAGGAGTTTTTCTGTGAGTTTCACCAAGGAATGCATCGCCTGAAATTTTATAAACCTCACCAAGACGCAAATCAAACCCAGCTCCTTCAGGATTTGTTAGTTCTCTCTCTGACAAACCTTCAACCAATTTATGAGTTTTTACCATTTTTAATAATTTTTTTGGACTAAGTATCATAGTTTAGTATTTTGTATATTGTATTTAGTATAGATATAAAAATTCCTTTTCATACAAAATACTAAATACCAGATACTACATACTAGAAATCGTCGTAATGATTTCCTCAGTTACTTCTTCTACTGATTGTGTTCCGTCAATTACTTTAAACTCCTCAGGAAATTTTTGCAAGAGCCATTTATAACCTTTTACAGTTTTTTCCAAAATTTTTTTGTTTTCATAAATTTCAGCGACCCCACCCTCTCCTTCAAGGCGTTTAAGTGCGATATCAAGAGGAATATCTAAATAAAAAGTAAAATCAGGAGCAGTAAACTGATGATACATAGAGAGAATGCTTTGAGCAACCATCATGTATTCCGCTGTGTTTTCATCTAAAATCCCGCCACGGTCTGTAATCCCATACGGAATTGCCGACCAAAAACATCGGTCAGAAAGAACTATCTTTCCCTCTTTCAGAGATGGCAAAACCACCTCCTCATGGTGCATTTGGCGATCCGCGCTGAAAAGATATTGAAAAGCAACTGAGGGAATTTTTGTTTTTCCATGAAGAATTTTTTGAATAAGTTCTCCTATAAGTCCTTCGTCTTTTCTGGGCTCTCTTGTTTTTACAACTTCTTTTCCCTGTTTTGTAAAATGCTCATACAATTTTTCAATTTGGGTTGATTTGCCGCTCCCATCAATTCCCTCAAGGGCAATATATTGTCCGGGAAATTTGTTACGCGCAAAATCAATATCAAATTCTATGTGGTACTTCATATCAAAAAGTATATTGTATTTTGTATCTTGTATTTAGTATTACGTGGGTTATTTTATACAAAATACTAAATACCAAATACTAGATACTATTTCTCGTCCTGATGAATCTTTGATTCAACTGGTCCCTGTTGAAATTTATATTTAGCAAATTTTTTACTTGTGTATGGGGTTTCTGCCGGAGATGAAAGTTCTTCAAAAGTCATGGCACAAATTCTCATTCCAACTGTAAGTTTTATAGCCATACGACCCAAATTCCCAAGCTCCAAAACTGGCTTTCCATCCCACCCTGGATCAAAAATCGAAGCGGTAGAGTGAACAACTAAACCTAAACGTCCAAGAGATGAACGACCTTCAAGTCTACCCATCAAATCGGAAGGAATTTTGACATTTTCAAACGTTACTGCCAAAACAAATTCACCAGGCTGCATTATAAAACTATCACCGTTTTTAATTTTTATCTCTTTGGTAATTTCATTACTGTAGTCTTTTTGTGAAGGGTCAATATGACCGTATTTACTGTGATCAAAAACGCGGAATGTATCTCCAAGACGAAGATCTATAGAGCATGAACCAAGTTGAGTAGATAAATCTGGAGCAGGAGAAATAGTTATCCTTTTTTCTTTTAAAGCTTTTTTAATATCTCTATCAGACAAAACCATGTAAGCAGTTTAGCAAAATAAAGAAGAATTAACAATTAACAAATTTAAAACCTTACAATAGCAAAACCGTTGATTTCAAAAAATCAAAATGATAAAATTGGTAATATAATAAAATGACTGATGGCGATCTAGAAACTACTGAAGCAACGAAGGTTGTTACTGAAGGATTTGAAAATATTCAAAACCCTGCACATAGAGAAACAGCAGAGGATCTCTCGGAATACTTACGCAGACCGAATGCACTTATTCGCCTTATTAAACGTTTTTTAAGATGCGTTGATCCCAGAGACAGAGCTAGTATGTCAGACGTAAAAGAAGGACAATATGAAGAAGGAAACATTGCCAGACCAGGAGCAGATTTCGGCTATATAATGGTATTGCTTGCAGCAAACGAATATTTAATTCAACAGGAAGCAGGAACCCACGGTAGAACAACATATGAACATCTAACCCCTGAGCAGATAGTAGGAATCGCAATGGACTGGAAGAGATCGTTAAGACAGCAATTTGTTATACACGGCGATGATCATGCTAGAGGTCCCAAAACTGGATGTGGTCACATAGATAATGCAACAAGCGGACAGCATGCAGAAGCTTATGGTATTTCTGCACAAAGCCTATCAAGAGCCCTTGACTATACGCTTTCAGCAGTACCTGATATGCCTGATATGACAATCCTGACAGGAAAACACGTAGAAGAGGGAGTTTTGGTAGTAGACAGCGAAAATACCACTATACCTTCTACTATTACAAACAAAGGCGGTAAAGAAAGAAGATTTTTTAGATATGATAGAGCAGTAGATAGAAAAAACTTAGCATCGCTTTTAGGTTTTCTTAGAGACACTGGACACAGCATAGGACATGTAATAGATTTAGATACCTTTATACAAATGTCTGATAAACAATTAGGCGCAACCCTAGGAATTTTAGCATCTGGCTTGCCGATTTTTGAGGCAACCCTAGCCCCTAGACAGCCAAAAAAACTTGCATACAAAGGTACTGTTTAGATAAAGACAGATTATGACTTCTTCGGGGTTTCTGCTTTAAGATAAGTAATAATTATAAGAGATGCTGAGAGAATAAAAAACGGAATAAACATTCCAACCATCGTATCACTTGCTGAATGAGATGTCTTATCTACTTTGATGAAATAATAAATAAGTCCCGATAGATAAGCTAAAACTACCACCCATCCCTGCCAGCTTACCGGATACCAAACAATTCCCTTTTTGTGAGTTTTAAACCAATATCTTGCCATAAATTTAGTATAACATTAGTTTCTTGTGGCAACAAATACGTAACTATGAGAAAAAGCTGTACTGGTTGTGGTAGTAGGAATCGCATACTTATTTGGTACTCCGTCCAGTCCGTCAACAGGCTGCAAGCTCCCCAGCTCCATTGCTCTTTTAAACATACCAGCCACCTGATCTCTCTCTCCTATACTTCTAGTTGCTGTAGCAGCAAATATCAATTTCTTATCATCTGCAAGGCCAATTGTTGCCAGATTATCAAATACCTCACCCATATTATTATTTGCTCCGCTTAGAACATTTTGACTATTTCCAATAAAAACCATATATGCATCTGCGCTTGGCATAGTAAAAATATTATATCTGGAATCTGCCGCATCGCCATTCACAAGATTTATATTGCCACCGTCTACCTGCATATTAACATTTTCTTTAGATTCATTGTGTTGACCATATATACTATTTAATTGGCTCAGATTTGAGGCATGCGTATCAGGATTAATTTCTACAGCTGTTACTTGTGTATGTTTGATTCCTACAATTTTAGCAGCCAATAAAACAGCAACTACCTCGTAAAAATTTCCTCCCGGCATAACAACATTTAAAGAATTAAGATCCGAAAATCCACCCTTGTTTAGAATGTCAGTAAAAAGCCTAGACAAAAGCGTGATTGTCTCAAGATCATCTCTTCCAAAAGGCGACTCAGCAAATACAGTATCTTTGGTCAAATCATGCAGTAATACCTTTAATTGCTCTTCGTGTGGTGAATTCCCTGTTTCTGTCATATACGGGTGGGTGGGTCGTCGTGGAATCGAACCACGCGCCTCTTTCTTATCAGGAAAGCGTTCTAACCGATGAACTAACGACCCGAAAAAATAATAAATGTAATTATAGCAAATTTGAGGCGCGGAGGGGAATCGAACCCCTGTATATCTGTTCTGCAAACAGCTGCGTTACCGCTTCGCCACCGCGCCAGTGTGCTAATCTTATCACAGCCTAGCCTCGCAGACAACCTAAATACAAAAAATCCACCTTGTGTGGTGGAAATTTTGCCTTGATTAACTAAGATGTGGTAGGAGTGCGAGAATAGTTTTTCTTCTCTAAGTATAACGAGAAGTTTCAGGTACTATTCACTCGACCTGTTGCCTTACAATTCCTCTAAATAACCAATCCTTCGCATAAAGCTCCGGACTGTTTATAAAGATTTCATGTCTTCCCCAATCTTTTTGAACATAAAGTTTTAAAAAGAAAGGAGGTGATCCATCCCCAGCTTCGGCTAGGGATACCTTGTTACGACTTAAGCTTCATCGCTGAATTTGGACTCTCCCACTAATGCGGGATTCATCCACTCCCAACTTTGCTGCCTTGACGGGCGGTGTGTACAAGACCCGAGAACGTATTCACCGCGGCCTTCTGATCCGCGATTACTACTGATTCCGGCTTCATGGAGTCGGGTTGCAGACTCCAATCTGAACTGAGGCGAAATTTCTGAGATTAGCTTGCCGTCGCCGGCTTGCGGCTCATTGTTCTTCGCCATTGTAGGGTGTGTGTGACCCAGGGTATAAGGGACGTGCTGACTTGACGTCTACCGCGCCTTCCTCCCCACACTCAAAAACATAATAAGTTTATGTACTTGAGTGTGGGGCTGTTCCTAATGAATATTTAACATTAGATGCGGGTTGCGCTCGTTTCCCCACTTAAGGGAACACCTCACGGCACGAGCTGACGACAGCCATGCATCACCTGTGCAATCATCCTTGCGGATTTCTCTCTGTTTCCAGAGAAATGTACGATTGCATGTCAAACCCTGGTAAGGTTTTTCGCTTCGTCTCGAATTAAACCACACGCTCCACCAGTTGTGCGGGTCCCCGTCAATTCCTTTGAGTTTTAGCCTTGCGGCCGTACTCCCCAGGCGGTCTGCTTAATGCGTTAGCTTGAACCGCCGCTCATGCAATAAATAACTACAATTGTTATTTACTCCATGAACGACAGTTAGCAGACATCGTTTACGGCTAGGACTACACAGGTATCTAATCTGTTTCGCTACCCTAGCTTTCGTGCCTCAGCGTCAGGAAAAGTACAGATGCTTGCCTTCGCACTTGGTGTTCCAGTTAATATCAACGCATTTCACTGCTACACTAACTGTTCCAGCATCCTTACTAATCCTCCAGTCACCCAGTATCTTACTCAGATCGTGGGTTAAGCCCACGGTTTTAAAATAAGACTTTGATAACCGCCTACGCACACTTTACGCCCAATGAATCCGGATAATGCTTGCACCCTACGTATTACCGAGACTTCTGGCACGTAGTTAGTAGGTGCTTATTCGCCAAGATGTGAACGTCTTGGCAAAAGGAGTTTACAACCCGAAGGCCTTCATCCCCCACGCGGCGTCGCTGCGTCAGACTTTCGTCCATTGCGCAATATTCCCAGTTGCTGCCATCCGTAGATGTACTCCCCGTGTCTCAGTGGAGTTGTGGCTGACCGACCTCTCAGTCCAGCTACCCGTCATTGCCTTGGTGGGCTATTACCCCGCCAACTAGCTGATAGGACGCAGGCTCCTCTCTCGGCGGACCGTTAAGTCCTTTACTCTTACGAGAACTATGGAAAATTACCCCCTCTTTCGAGGGGCTATGTTCCACCCAGAGGTAGATTCCTACGCGTTACTCACCCGTCTGCCACTGTCTTGTCTTGCGACTCAACCGTTCGACTTGCATGCTTAAGGCACGCCGCCAGCATTCATCCTGAACCAGGATCAAATTCTCAAAAAATTTGAGAGGTACCATCGCTGTGATGATACTTCTGTATTTTTCGGATTTTTTTGATTAGGTAATCCGATAAATTCCTACCACATCTTAATTATCAAAGAGCTGTATGCAGAACTTCTAAAGTCAAAAAAACCCCGCCAAAGGCGAGGTACACTCGTAAATCTTTGACGAAGACTTTTACATACTGTCTAACCATTATAGTGATTTTTTACCTTCTGTCAACCACCTAATTACTTAAATAAATATTAATTGACAAAAAACAAATAAAAGTGTTAGATTAGTTTGATATGGGTTTAGAAGACAGACAAGATCCAACAATAACAGTTACTACTGAAACTCCATCTCCAGAAACAAATCCCCTAACTCCAGATTTAGTTAGAAAACTTGCAGCATTTGTCAAAGACGGAGTACCACCTTCAGATATATTTTCCGACTTAAGAGAAAGCGAAGCCGGAGGAGATGATTATGAAATATCAATATGTGAATGGCCATATCTAGCAGCCAGAAAACCAGGGAGAGAACATGACGGAACAGTAGTAAATGGATATCGAATCTCCCTAGAAGAAACTCGTAGAGGAGAAATTAGCGCTTCACACATGGGAAACGAGGATGATAATCCTCTGGAGAGTGGTGAAATAAAAATAACAGTTATATTTCCTGATGAGCTGGGTGATTTTTCCCAACATAGCATAGCTGGTAGCAGCATAAGAGAATATACAATAAAATTCGGTCCAGGGTATACTCCTGATACAACGTCCTCTATGGTTAAAGATTTGAAGAGAAGTATTAGTCCTGGCTATAACCCCAGACCTATATCCGCAGGAAATTTTGCAGAACTTGCAGAAATTGGAAGAGCAGTAGAAGAAAGACCCGCAAACAACTAATTAATATTTTATTTTATAGAATACTTGCTGCTTTTGAGGTTTGTTTGTGCGGCAGAAAGTCTGGCAATAGGTACACGGAACGGTGAGCAACTCACATAATTAAGTCCTGCTTCATGGAAAAACGCAATTGATAATGGATCTCCGCCGTGTTCTCCGCAAACACCAATTTCCAAAGTTTTATTTGTCTTTCTACCCTTTTCTACAGCACCTTTTATAAGTTGTCCCACCCCATCACTGTCCAAAGTCTGGAAAGGATCATGTGGCAAAATCCCCTCTGCTACATAGACTGGTAAAAATGAACGACCTACATCATCACGTGAATAACCAAAAGTCATCTGCGTCAAATCATTTGAACCAAAGCTGAAAAATTCTGAAATTTCTGCTATTTCATCTGCAGTTATTGCAGCACGAGGAGTCTCAATCATCGTACCAAACTGATATTTAACTTTAATTTTATTTTTCTTCATCACATCTTCTGCTACTTTTAAGAATTTTTCATAAACAACACGCAGTTCATTTACGTGTCCGATAAGAGGGATCATAACTTTTGGTCTTGGGTTAAATCCTTGTTTTTTAAGCAAACACGCCGCTTCAAAAATTGCTCTTACCTGCATCTCGTTTATCTCAGGATACAAAATGCCGAGTCTAACTCCGCGAAGACCAAGCATCGGATCAACTTCTCGCAAAGAATCAACAACGCTCAGAAACTCCTGTTTTTCATTTAATTCTTTGCCTTTCTTGCCTTTCTCTTTAAGAAGGGCTACTTCAACACGAAGATCTGTATAGTTTGGCAAAAACTCATGCAGAGGTGGATCTAGAAGACGCACTACAACCGGAAAACCATCCATTGCTTTAAGAATTCCTACAAAGTCTTCTTTTTGCATAGCAAGAAGTTTCTTAAGAGCTTCATTATAAATGATATTTTGCGGAGCAAGTTCTTTATCTATTTCAGATATTCTTCTCTGCATCTTGGCTTTTCTTTCGCCGTCTGTTATTTTTTCAAGTTCATTTTTAATTGCCTGCTTTTCAGCAACCAAAACGCGTACTTTTGGAGCCACCATAATAAGTTTCTGGAAGACTGGGATTCTGTCGCCAAAAAACATATGTTCTGTTCTGCAAAGCCCTATACCACGAGCGCCTAAGCTTCTTGCTTTCTTTGCATCTTTTGGGGTGTCTGCATTTGCCCAAGTTTCAAGTCTTGAGTATTTGTCAGCAAAAGATAAAATTTTCATTAAATCCGGATTATCTTTTAGATCCGGTTCAACTCTCTCAAGTTCTCCAAGGAAAACTTCACCTGTTCCGCCATCAATTGAAATAACTTCTCCTTCTTTTACAATTACCTTACCAATTTTCATGAGAGCTTTTTCTTCATCAATTTCAACATCAGATGCACCAACAACTGCCGGAATTCCGCTTCCACGGGTTACGACTGCGGCATGACTTGTTTTTCCACCGCGGGCTGTGAGAACTCCTTTTGAGGTCAAAATTCCTTTTATGTCATTTGGATCAGTTTCCGGACGAACCAAAATAATATGTTCTCCCGCCTCTGAAAGATCTGCAGCTTTATGTGATTCAAAAATTACTTTTCCTGTTGCTGCTCCGGGAGAAGCTGCAATTGCCTTGGTTAGCTTTTTATCTTCTGCTATTGCTTTTGTTTTTGCTGCTTGAGTAAACATGGGGAAAAGCAATTGCTCTACCTGTTCAGGAGTTATTCTTTGCACTGCCACTTCCGGAGTTATAATTTTTTTGTCAACTAAATCGCAGGCAATTTTTACAGCAGCACTTGCTGTTCTTTGTCCTGATCTGGTTTGTAGCATATATAATTTGCCGCGTTCGATTGTAAATTCTATATCCTGAACATCTTTGTAGTGTTTTTCTAAACGCTCTGCAATTGCCACAAATTCTTTATAAACTTTTGGCATTTTATTTTTCAGGTCAGAAATAGGAAGAGGTGTTCTGATACCGGCAACTACATCTTCTCCCTGAGCATTTGTCAAAAATTCTCCGTATAATTCCTGCTCTCCAGTTGCAGGATTGCGGGTAAAAGCAACTCCGGTTCCACTATCATCACCCATATTGCCAAAAACCATTGCCATCACATTTACAGCAGTACCTAAAGTATGGGAAATCTTGTTTGTTTCACGATAAACCCTAGCTCTCTCTCCATTCCAGGAATTAAAAACAGCAGCAATTGCTTTCTCAAGTTGTTTATATGGATCCTGTGGAAATTCTGCTTTTGTATGTTTTTTAACAATTTTTTTAAATTCTGAAACAGTATAAATCAGATCTTTTGTTTTTAAATCTGTATCGTTTTTAGCGCCAACTTGTTTTTTTATCTCTTCAAGTTTTTTCGAAAAATCTTCTTTAGGAATATTCAAAACTATTGATCCATAAAGCTGGATAAACCGTCTGTAAGCATCTTGTGCAAATCTTTCGTTTTTGGTTAGAGCTGCAAGCCCTACAACTGTTTTATCATTTAATCCCAAGTTAAGAACTGTATCCATCATTCCGGGCATTGAAAAAACTGAACCCGAACGAACAGAAATAAGTAAAGGATTTTTCTCATCTCCAAAGCCTTTCGCTGTGTTTTTTTCAATAGTTTTAAGAGCAGTTAGTGCCTGATCCCACATACCAGTTGGAAATGAATGTTTGGAAGTTTTATAAAAAGCATTACAGGCTTCAGTGGTGATAGTAAATCCAGGGGGCACAGGAAGACCGACTTTTGTCATTTCGGAAAGTCCAGAACCTTTCCCGCCGACAAGCGTTCGATCAGTTTTTCCTTCAGAAAATAGATAAACCCATTTATTCTCCTTTGCCATTAGTTAATGATTGTCATTGTAAACAAAACATAAACCATTGGTCTTGACAAAATCCTGACAATTATTCGACAGAAAGATTTTTTGTTACTTCGTATAAAACAATTGCCAATGAAACCATCACATTCAGAGAGATATTTACTCCCCACATTGGAAGTTCTACTATCTTATCCGCCATGTCCAAAACCTCTTTTGATACTCCCTCTGTTTCGTGTCCTACAACTAAAGCAATTGGAAATGAATACTCCGTCTTATCATAAGGAATACTTTTTTCATTTTGCTCAACTGCAATAACCTTCAAATCTTTAACCTTTGATCTTAAATCTTTTATCGCCTCTACCGCACTATTATAGTATTCCCAACTTACCCATTCAGTCGTATTAATAGAAGCTTTTTTAATGCGGTGATTTGGCGGAGTTTCAGAACCCGCACATAGGATTACTTTTTCAGCAGCAACAGCATCTGCGAGACGAAAAACTGCACCAATATTATATGTATCCAAAACATTATCAAGAATAATGTAAATTGGATTTTTCTTTAATTTTTTAAACTCCTCAGGATCATTCTTCGAAAGCCTAAGCGCTTTCGCATCAAGTTTTATCATGTGGATATTATACACTACGGGGTAAACTTATAAGACTTATTATCCTCTTCTTTTTCCAGGTCCTCTATCAGATCTTCTTCCAGGTCCTGCAGTTGGCCCTCTTCCTCTATCTCCTCTACGTCTCAGCACCCTTCCTCCCTGTTCGGCTGGAGGCGGTACAATTGATGCGCTTACATCACCTGGTGCAGCTCCGGCTGGAGGTCTACCGCCCAATTTATCAAGTCCTTCTCTATACCATCTGGCTGTTTGTACAACTTCAGTTACAAAAGCTTCCAGACCTACTATACCTATATATTTATTGATTAATAATATTTCCTGTTGAAATCTTTCCACTCCTACAGGTCTTCCAAATCTATAAAATATCTCCTCTAGTGTCCCTTCTCCATTTATTATAGAAATAAGTCTTTGTTCCGTAAGGGTAAAATTCCTTCCACCGTGAGCAATTATACTAGATAGTTCTGCTCTAAATTTACTTCTCCATCCCACTTCATCTAGTTGCGGTTCTTCGTACCCTGATGCTAATTCCCATGCGGTAAACTCACCTAATTTCAAATCTTCAGTTAGTCTTTGAGTTAATCTTCTTTGTGCTGCTCTATGCTCTGGCGTATCAGGCAATGAACTGACTGCAAGAACCTCTGATGTTAGATCTTCCAGTCTTGCTGTTTCCGCAATTTCTCTGCTACCTGAACTTTGTAGTACTTCTGCTATTTTTAATATCCTATCTTGATTTCCTTGTTTTCCTCCATATAAAACTCCTGCATTTCGAAAATCTCTTCCTAAAATACGTATGGCTCGCTCCAGTATGCGATCAACATCTATCCTTACAACCACAGGTGGTTTTTCTGCCTCTGCAGGAGGAGCAAAACCTATAACTTTTTCAGTAAGCAAAGCTATAAATGCTTTTTGCAATTGAGCTAACTGCGGAATTCTTTCTAAAACTTCTGTAGTAATTCCAAATTTCAGCAATTCGCCTTGCATCCTATGATCAAGATGCCATTGCCAAGATCGGGCTTGAGCGGTGGGTCTTTCGGCATCAGAAAAAACCTGCGCTATTAAATTAGGTATTCTAGAATCAGCGCTTTCAATTAATTCCCTAATTGACGTGTGACTTGCTGCAAAAGGAGTCCTTGAAGAAGCAGCTATTACTCTTGTTCTTTCTGCTTCTAAAGCAGCAAGCAACAAAGACACGTCACCCTCTTGTGCCAATTTTTCTATCTTATCTTTTAGCTTTCTTGCATCACGTTCATTTACGATTTCTAAAATTTTTCCAACATCAAGATCGTTATTTGTAATAATTTCGCTTAATTGACTACCAGTCAATAAACCTCCTATTGAATAGTCAGCAGGCAAACCTCTAAGTACTGGGTTATTAACCTTGACAACTAAACCATTAAATAGCATTAGCCTTGCTTGTTCAGGATTTAATCTTAATCTGCGCGCAGTTTGCTCAAGCGTCATACGTCTTGCTGCTTCCGCTTGCTTTGGATCTCCTGCGTCAATTATCAAAGGATGTGGCGTATATCTATCTCTATCTCTTTCATCTCCAAGGGGATGAACTATTTGCTCATTTCTTGTTACACCTTTTAAACTAAATGGACCAGTGGATGCTGCAATGCGATCAGTGCTAGCTCTAGCTGCTAGATTATTTGCACCTATTAAATTTGCTCTGGTTCCAGCAACAACCACAATTAGAGGTAAGTTTAGTCTGTCCAACTCCTCTATTGTTCTTGCTATTTCAGCTTCTTCACTTGGTCTTAAACCAGCAGATGCTTTTCTTTTATCCCCAACCGTCACTACTGTCACATCCTTATTAGTGCCTCTTACCTTACGTGATTCAATTTGATAGCCTATTTTAATCGTGTCAGCCAATGCACTTTTTATAACAGCATCAACATCGCCTACAATTTCTCTTCTGGCAGTTAGCTGGTCTCCGCTTCCAACTACAGCTTCAAAGCGTGAATTACCTCTTGGTTCTGCGTATGGTTCAAGACTTGCTATGTTTACAACCCGTATCCCGTCTTCTGAGGATCTCCTTCTTCTACCATATAGAATATCACCCGCTTTATTTGTTGTGTAATCAATATCTCCATTAGGTCCAACTATAGCGCCTATAACTGCAGTTACGCCTACTACTGCTTCTGTGCTATTTGGACGAACACTTGGTGTAAGCAATACTGTCTTACGTGCCCTAGGTATATCCTTATAGTCTTTACCAGTAGCTAGAGTGGAAAGTAGACCCCAGACAAGCGCTCTTGTTCCAATTGGAAGATCATTAATTTCGTTGGGCTGGAAACTTTCATTGCCAGGTACGACTAAATTTACTTCTTTTAATACATCGGCTAATTTTTCCGGATCAATTCGTCCTATATCCAACCCGCTTGCATCGCTTGCTTCAACCATAGTATATATTCAATGTATAGTGAAAAATTTAAGTTGTCAATATGTATCATTTTTGGTAATCTAATTCTGCCTATTATGGAAAACAAAAAATCATTTGCAAGAACTATACTGAGGCTTTTAATCGGTTACGCAATTTTTACAGGAATTATTGCAGCGATATTTTTCTTCTTTTATTTCTTGAATAAGTAATGGCAGATGTGATTATTGATATGTCACAACAAGGTAAGGATCGTAGCTTGATTCTCGCGTATAGTATCTGATGTTATTTGTATCATATGAGGCCTGGACAATCGCAAGTGTCACATATTGCCCTGCCAGACTTTTCAATCCATCTGTCACATTGATAGAAAACCAAGTATATGTTTTGTTTCCGGGATTAAATGTGGCAATATCTTTGCTGGGTACTGCCGGCTTATTGATCCATTTAGTTGCACTTTCAGTCCAGGCAGTAGTAGTAGGAGTATTAGTATTATTTTGACTGAGATAATTACTGCTAATTCTAATACGTTGCGTGTTCGTGGTTGAATCACCGTATGATTTAATCTTAAGAGTCATGCTGGTAATAGTTTTACCTGCCAAAGGTCGCAGATCGAATTTCAAATAGGTATAGTTATTCGGGCTGCCATCCACATAAGCAGAGGTTTGAGCACCATAGACTGATGTTTTGTAGTAGCTTGAGACATATGTATCTGCAACTGAATAGAAGTTTTTCGGCAATATAACTTTTACAGGAGTTGACATAGGCTCATCGACACTATCACCGATATTGCCGCGTTTTGTACTCACAGCGAACTCATAGGTATCACCATTAATAAGATATCCTCCAGTAAACGTGGTAGAGGTGATAGCATATGGTAATCGAAACATTGCTTCTCCTTTTGTCACATTTCTTTGATAAATATAGTATCCATCCGCTCCGGCAACAGCGCTCCAGGTAAGTGTCGCCTGACCATTCCCTGGTGTTGCTGTCACTATTGGCTGCACTGGCCAGATAGGTGCAGCGGGAATAGGTCCATATAGTCCTCCAATACCAAATCCATTCCACAATGCATCTGCAAAAGCTGCAGCTATTTTGTACTCTCCACTTGGCGTCGGGTGAACTCCGTCGTATGTATCGACTGCCGGATCATATCCGAGCGTTGGGTCTGCGAGTACAATTGCGGACGTCGACGAACTCATGCTTGTCGCCAGCGAAGCAAGTTCGTTGTTGTAGTCAGCCCAACGAGGATTGTAAGTCGGATCAGCGATTGCAGCAGGCGTAATCTTGGAAAGCACAATCTTGATGTTCGGTTTGGCGTTGCGAGCATTAGTGATCAGCTGAGCCATTGCGTTTGCAGCCTGCAGCCCGGTCATGCCCCCCAATCCGAGATCATTAGTACCCATATTAATAAGCAAAATGTCAGGCGTATAGGTTGTAACATATCCTGCGACGGTGTTTTTCTCATCTACGGCTTTACGGCCTGCAGTCGCATCATGCTCACGGTCAAAGTTCGGGTCGAGATACAATTGACTCCCCCAGTTTTGTGTATTAGGATCATACACTCCGTTAAATGGTCCCACAAAATCTACAGATGCACCTGCTGATGCAAGATGCTGAGACAATCGGTAACGCCAAGTCCAATTGCCTGCAGACCCATGACTAATTGAGTCGCCTACTACCATGATTTTGACTGGAGTATCAGCGCTAGCTTTCTTGAAATAATTTTGCGCATGCTGTATTGCAAAAAGAAAAATAAGAAGTGAAAAGCAAATAGCAATCAGATGTACTTTTTTACCAGGAAACCGAAATTTACGCGACGCCTTCATACAATACTTACTATAGTAAGGCACTAAAAATATTTGTTGTCAAGGAGATAGAGATTATTTTTTATTTTTCTTTGAAGATTTTTTTGTATACTTAGGCGGTGCTGCTGGGTCATAATTTTTTATATCTTCAATCTTCCAAGCTGCAAAATCACAATTTGGATAATTATTGCAGCCGAAAAACTTGCGACCTTTTCTTGTTTTTCTAACTATTATTTTTCCGCCATCTTTCGGACAGGTCAGATTTGTTTCCTCAACAAGTGGTTTTGTAAATCTACAATCAGGAAACCTCTCACAAGACAAAAATTTACCAAATCTTCCGGTTCTTACAACTAAGTTTCCCTGTTTACACTCAGGACACTGCTCATCAGTTTTCTCAACCGGTATCTTTACCCTGTCGGATTTTTCTGCTTTTTCAACTTCTTTTTCAAAAGGATTATAAAAATCCTTCATCATAGATGTCCAATCTTTCTTTCCATCAGCAACGTTATCCAGACTATCTTCCATCTCTGCAGTAAAAGGAATATCATCAATATTAGCAAAATTTGCGACTAGGAAGTCATTGACTGCGATACCCACAGTAGTAGGTTCGAACCTTTTTTCTACTCGTTCAATATACCCTCTGTCAGATAAAGTAGAGATGATCGAGGCATAGGTAGAAGGTCTGCCAATCCCCTTTTCTTCCAAAGTTTTGATAAGAGAAGCATCATTATACCGAGGAGGCGCTGTAGTTTCGTGTTCATCTGCGCGAACATTATTCAAATCAATTTTTTCACCACTAATAAATTTTGGAAGCTTGCGATCATCAAGAGCTTGCGGAGTTAGTTTCAAAAATCCATCAAAAAGAAGAAGAGAACCAGTTGTTTTAAATCTATAATTTGGAATTTCTGTTCCCTTTGAGTCAGCAAAAACTGTTGTTGATTGGATAAGAGCATCACTCATTTGACTTGCAACAGCTCTTGTCCAAATTAAATCATAGAGCTTCGCATATGCTTCACCCAGCTCTGATTTTACGTCTGCCGTCAAACGGTTAACTTTTGTTGGCCTTATTGCTTCGTGTGCTTCCTGAGCATTTTTTTGTTTGGTAAAATACATCCTCTCTTTTTCCGGCAGGTATTTTTCTCCATAAATTTTTTCGATGTAACTTCTAAATTGTTTTCTTGCACTTGCCGAAACTGTCACAGAATCTGTACGATGATAAGTAATATATCCTTCTTCATAAAGTTTTTGTGCAAGACTCATGGTACGTTTTCCCGGAAGTCCCAAACGAATTGCTGCTGCTTGCTGAAGACTTGAAGTAGTAAAAGGTGGATACGGACTTCTTTTTGCTTCACGCATATTTACATCGCTGACAATATATTCCTGCTTTTTGCTATCTGCTAATATGTCGTCTGCTTTTATTTGCGAATCAATAATTGTTCTTGCAAAAGTATATTCACCGTCATATAAATTTAATTTTTTGCTTATTTCTAATTTCTCGCCCTTTATTTCAATTAATTCAAATTCAACTTCAGAAGATTTTGCGTCTTGTTTAAACAGTCCGTGAATAGTCCAATATTTTTCTTTACCAAACTTATCAATTTCTTTTTCTCTTTCAACAATAAGTCTTAGAGCCACACTTTGTACCCGTCCAGCTGATAATCCACGTCTCACTTTTTTCCACAAAAGCGGAGATAATTCATAGCCAACAAGTCTATCCAAAACTCTTCTTGCGGTTTGTGCATCAACTAAATTACTATCAAGTTTTCTGCTATGCTCAAAAGCTTCTTTAATTGCTTCTTCTGTAATCTCATGGAAAACAACTCTTTTAAATTTATCGCTTGGTACTTTTCCTTCTTTAACTAATAGCTCTTTAATATGATCTGAGATTGCTTCTCCTTCGCGGTCAGGGTCTGTAGCAAGAATTATCTCTTCTGCGCTTTTTGCAAGCTTTGTAAGTTCTGCAATAATTATTTTTTTATCTTCAATTATTTCGTACTGGGGTTTGAAATTATGTTCTATATCAATTCCCATTTTGCTTTTGGGAAGATCCATCACATGTCCCATGGAAAACTTGATAGTGTAATCACTGCCCAAAAATTTTCCAATGGTTTTCGCTTTTGTAGGAGATTCAACGATAACTAAATTCTTCATAATAAATTAAAATCGATATTTCAATCGAACAATAATTATACATGGGGTGTCAAGAGGCAAAGTGTTTTTTAAACAATTTTTCTAAATATTTTTTATCTACCTCATCAAATGACGCAAATTCTGTGCTGTCAACATCAAAAACCGCAATAAGCTTTTTATTTTTATCAAAAACAGGAACTACTATTTCTGATTTTGATCTACTATCGCAAGCTATGTGCCCCGGAAATTTATGCACGTCAGGAATAATTTGTGTCTTCTTTGTCGCAGCAGCTGTACCGCAAACTCCTTTACCAAAAGCTATATGCAAACAACCCATTGTTCCCTGATATGGACCAACAATTAGTTCTCCATCATGAACTAAATAAAATCCTGTCCAGAAATAGTAAGGCAATCTTTCACGCAAAATACAATTTATCGTAGACATTTTTAAAATAGTATGTGTCTCGCCTTTTAAAACAGAATCAAGCTCTGAAATTACTTGTTCATAAGCTTTTTCTTTTTCTGTTTCAGAAAGATTAATACTGTCAAATTCAAATCGTGATTTCTTTATTTGCATACTATTATTATATTCCTAAATTTTTTCCTCCTAAATCAAATGCTATTTTGGCAATCTGTAAAAGTCGTGCAGAAGTATAATGATTTTTAGCAAACGCCTCTGCGTCTATGATTCCAATGATTTTATTTTTACGATCCAAAATCGGAAGACAAAATTCACTATTAACCTTATTGTCACATTCATAATATGCTCCTTTATGGGCATTAACGTCTTGAATAATAATCGCTTTTCCGGAGATTCCAACTGTTGAATTATTACTTTTTTTGGCAAATTCTTTTGTTAGTGGAAATTCTGCGCGGCTAAACACGCCACGATATGCTTCTTTTACCAATACCAAATCCCCCGCCGGATTTTTTGTTTTTCGATAAATCCCAAACCATTCAACTTCTGATGACTTATAAATTTTCTCAGTTATTTTATTTAGTCTCCAGAGACGAATAGTTTGGGTATGATTTTTTAATTTTTTAAAGTCTAATTCTAATTCAAAAATCTTTGCTAAATTGTATGGGTCTTCTGCTTTTTCTTCCAAAATACTACACGATCCATCAGCTGACATTTTTGGCACGTCATAAGCATAAAGTTTTTCAATTTCTTTTTCTGACAAATCAGGAAATTTTGTACTAAAAATCTCTGCCACAAAATTATTTAGCTCAATACTTTCAGTATGGCTTATTAAATTATTTAAGCCAATTTTTTTTAAATATTCTTCAAACATATTTATATAAAAAATCCCCGCCTAGCGGGGTTGTCTCTTGGCAAAACAACCTCCGCACTAGCGGAGTTTTGTCATTTCCATTTCAGTTTCTGCTAAACGACTGCCTGCTGTTATGTTGCAAAGCTTTTGATAAGCTACATCCCACGTACGCGTACGCAAACCACAGTCAGGTGATGGATTTACAAGAGATGGATCACCCAAAACTTTAGTCGCGTACAAGATCCTATCTCTGACAAGCTCCGGTGACTCAATAAAATCACTATGAATATCTACAACTCCAAGACCTATACGTGAATTAATATTATATTTTTTAAATTGCTTTAAAATTTCATATCCCGGTCTGTCTGAGTCTTTTGTGCCAAGTTTTTTTGAATCCCTGTTTGATAATTCCAAATCAAACTGAGAGCATCTATCCATTTTTTTTATATGTGGGAAAAGTAAATTATAATCTGAATAACATATATGCACACTAAATTCCCCTTTTAATCCTTTAATTGATTCGTTAAATGATTCAACAAAAAGAGGTACTTCAGACGGAATTGTTGTTGCCGCCGGCTCATCAATTTGGATCCATTGCGCACCATTTTCTAAGAGTTTTTGGATATTTGGACGAAGAAGATTTCGTGCTACATCAAGTATAAATTGTTTGCGCGCTTTTTCACGAGCAGCAAGCGACTTAGAGCTTCCTAAACCCGCATATTTTTTAGCATAATACTCATCAAATGACCAAGCAGCAATTGTATATGCTCCAGTTATCGGGATTTTGATTTTTCTATTTGTAAGCTTTTTTAGGTTTAGATATTCATCAACATGCCATGGTTTTTTTACTTTTGGCTTTGCGACGCATGCTGCTTTTTGATAATATTTATTATCAAAAGAACGAACAAGACCTCGGAAAACAAATCCTTCAGAATTTGCAACAGCGTGCTGATACATTTCAGACCTATGCTGTTCTCCGTCATAAACTAAATCAATTCCAGCATGCTCTATAAGTCTTAACGCATACCTTGAAGACCAATTAATAACTTCCTTTTTTTCTGCCTCAGTTAAAGCTTTTTTCTTAAGAAGCTCAAGAAGCGGCTCATGATAAAGACCAAGCTTTTTACCCCAAAAAATAGCATCGTCAATATCTTTTTGTGTAAATGGTAATCCACGTCCCACCTTTACCCTCCATTCAGGCTTTGCGAGACTCCCTATTTCATGTGTTAAAAAATATGCCATAAATTTATTTAGCAAATTCCTTTCTAACTATTCCAAGTAATTTTATTTTTTCTTTAGCTACAGTTTCAGGTAAAAGATCTAAATCCGAATTATTACTAAGATAGATCGTTTTGTCTCCAAAATGTTTTATTGCTTTTTCAACAAAACTTTTAATTACATTTTTTTCCTCGAGCAAAGAGTTTCGCCCGTCTACTACTCCAGCAATAATGTCTTTATCTAATTTTTTTGGCAATGACGAGAGTGGAGTTGTTACAAAATCGATGCCCAAAACATCAACAACATCACTTTCCGCAAGAGTTTTAACAAGCTCTGCTGTATTGCCGAAATATCCGGAAACTGCAAAAACGAAATCTCTTTTTACTTCTTTTAATTTAGATAGTGATTTTTTGAATAAAATTATTTCCGATTTTTTAAGTTTGTTATAAGGAATAAATGGTTCGTTAAATTGAACAAAATGATACTTTTTCGTTTCAAGATATGCCAGAAGCTCTATATAAATCTCAATAATACTATCCAGTGTTTTTTCAAATGACGTTGAAAATGTATCTTCTGTTAACTTTGCAAAAGTAAAAGGAGAAGCAAGAGTAACTTTCCATTTTCTATCAATAGTACTCAGAAAAAATTTGTCCAATTTTTTACTATCAAGCTTAAGTTTTCCTGAAATAATTGGCTGTCTATAAAAAGTATTATTATCAAACCAACGTGTCAGTGCTCCAACTTCCATACCACTTGTGCTTTCGACAATAGGTCTAAAAATATCCTGCCACGACAGTTTTCCATCCTCTAATAATTCAAAACTAGAAGCCTTTTGTTGTTTTATAAGCTCGTCGAAATCTTTTCTTCTTTGTTTCTCCAAGTCGGAAAGTGTAAGTCTCTGACGATCAAAATCCCGACTTGTTTGAGATAAGATATCTGATCTTGGATAAACTCCGTGAATAAATGCTGCAACTTTAGACATATAATCCTGCCTTTCTTTTTACATATTTTTGCTTTCCGTAAATATTATAAAGCCTTTCAAGAAGAACGAAAGAAGATTCTAAATTATGACGATTAAGATGTTCAACATTTAACCCAAGCGGTACACGAATTTTGTTTTTTATAGTAAAACTCAATATATCTTCCAAGATATCCTGACAGATTTGCAACGATCTCCAACCCATTCCCAGCCATCCAGTAGTTAAAAGCTCTTTTGTTCCTTTTTGTATCTCAACCCCCAGCCATTCGAGTAAGGTAATGTCTTTCGGTGTTCCTACAGGAGCAAAACTTAAGAATATCATGTTTGGTTTCACTTCTTTTTTTTTGCAAAGTTCTGAGTATTCGAGCAGAAATTTCTTTATTGACTCTGAACTGTATAAAATCTGTGTCGTAAAGAATTTAACACCATTTTGTGATTTTTGCAAGACCCTTTTTGCCTCACCTTTTCTCGTTGGTATTGTGATTCCGCCCAAAACAACATTGGGATACTCAGCTCCAACTCTTTTTGCAGCTTCAATCACAGAGAGACCAGGATAATTTATTTTACTTGATTCGCCACCAACAAGAACTATATTTTTTACACCATGTTTTTTGTGTACCGAATCGAACCATTTTTGCTGCTTTTTCCAAGGATGATAAACAATTGGTTTATTAATAATAAAATCAACAGACGTGTGTTTTTGTAGATGTGAACAAACTACTCGAGGTTCAAGTTTAATTATTTCAGTGTCAGAACGTACTCCATTTCTTGACTCCTCTCTAACTTCGGGGATATTTATAGCATCAATTGGATATTTTCCAAGTATTTTAGCAAAAAGAGAAAAAGATCTATTTATATCTTTTCTTGATAAATTCTTTGGAGGAGGAAGCAGCTCATAAACAACTGTTTTTTCTCCTCTTTTTATTTTTTCTGCAAATGATTTTAGCTTTTTTTTCATAAAAAAACTTCCCTTAAGGGAAGTTAAAAAGCTTTTCCTTGCCAAATATGACTTGGCGGCTAATCCTTCCCTCTGTAGGGCTTGGGTTTAGCACCGTTTCCTAATTTAAGATCGGTTGCTGGATAATTCAAACGAGCCAAGACTCTAATCATCCTCTTGATTACAAATTATAATACCCAATATCATTTAGTTCGTCAATACCCAAAACTTCTTAAGCCAGACCAAAAAATCCGGCATTAAGGCTTTTTATCATTCCCTTCATCTCCATCATTGAAAGAATTGTTCCTAAACTTGATGAGTCAATCTTCGTAATTCTTACCAGTTCATCAAAATGTAGACCTTCCTTTGCAAGCAGATCCAAAATTTTCTGCTCTTCCTTAGTATCGCCTTTTATCTTCTGGAGCCTTGGTGAAGAACTATTTCTCAATTCTCCATTCTCAATTCTCAATTCAGCCAATATTTCCCTCCCGCTACTTACTACCACAGCTCCTTTTTTTATAAGATCGTATGGTCCTTTTGAAAGACTTGATGTAACAGGACCGGGAACAGCGAAAACTTTTCTATCTGCAGAAAGCGCATCCTTGGCAGTAATCAACGCTCCACTATCAGCAGCTCCTTCTGTAACTACAACTCCCATAGATAATCCTGCGATAATACGATTTCTTGATGGAAAAGATCCAACTGTCGGCTGTTGTCCTATTCCATATTCCGAGACAATAAGTCCACCGCTATCCAAAATCTCCTCATACAGTTTTTGATTCTCCCTTGGATAACAACAATCAACTCCGCAGCCTAAAACCGCAATTGTTTTTCCGCTATTATCAATAGTTGTTTTATGGGCAACAGCATCTACTCCCATAGCAAGACCGGAAACAATCACACAGTCTGTCTGAACTAATTCCTGAGTTATCATTTCCGTAATCTGTCTACCATAATTTGTAATTTTCCTAGTCCCTACTATACCTATGGAAGCTTCCGAATTTATAAAATCTAATTTTCCCTTATAAAATAGGACAAACGGTGGGTTTTTGATTTGTTTTAGAAGTTTTGGATAATTTCTATCTTCCAAGGTTAAAAAGCCAACCTTAGTCTTCTCCATCTTTTCCAGATATTCTTCGATAGAAAAAGTTTTCTTAAAATCCAAAAAAACTTTTGTTAAGGCAGGCTTTAAAATTTCAGTTAATTCTTTTTCTGAAGCCTTCCAGGCTTTTTCAGCAGTACCAAATGAAGCAATTAATTTTGCGAATTTAAAAGGTCCAATTCCCTGCACCTGCGAAAAACCTAACCAACATGATTTTTCATTCATTTTTTCCTAAAATATTCTTCCAAAATTTTTTTCGCAATTGGAGCTGCTATATTACTTCCTTCACCCGATGACTCAGCTAAAACTGTGATTACAATTTGCGGATTATATGCTGGGGCAAAAAGTGTAATCCATGCATGAGGAAGAGTATCTTCTCCTCCGTGTTGCGCAGTCCCTGTTTTACAGGCAACAGAAATACCCACATCATCACTCGCAACAGCGGAGCCTGTTGCTGCTGTTGGTTCAAGAAAATCCTTACCATCAATCTTGCTTAGTAATTCTTGATTCTTAACTTTAAAGTCAAAAAACGGCCATGCAACTCCTCCTCTATTACATGCATCAACCATTCCCTGCCGTATTAACGGTAAGCTTTTCTGACTAATTAAATTTTGACTTTTGACTTTTGACTTTTGATCTTTAATAAAATGCGGCTGATAAAGCGTTCCTCCGTTTGCCACAACCTGTGTCCATGCGTTTACCTGCAAAGGCGTAGCTAAAAGATATCCTTGTCCAATTCCATAATGATAATTATCTCCCAAATACCAATCTTCACCAAGTGTCTTTTTCTTCCATTCTTTTGTGGGAACAAGACCTGCTGCCTCACCTTGCAAATCAATTCCTAAGGCACTACCTAGACCAAACTTTCTGGCAGTATCTGACAAGGTATCAACTCCGATAAGTTGACCTAATTTATAGAAGAAAATATCATTTGATCTTGCAATTCCCTTAACAACATCTACCTCCCCATCTGTACGACCATATTGGGTGAAATACCAGTTGGCAAAAGAAAAATCACCAATTCTAAGAATTCCCGTATCTTCAACGCGATAGTTTTCATCAATTATTTTATTTTCAAGACCTGAAATAGCTGTTACTATCTTAAAAGTTGATCCAGGAGGATATACCCCTGCAATACTTCGATCCAAAAGCGGCTGTTTATCATTATCGCTAAGGATAGCTTCAATAGTAGGATAGCTACTCTTTGATGCTATATACGTCTCGTCAAGAGTAAAAAGATTTGGATCAAAAGTAGGACGGGAAATCATTGCTAAAATTTCTCCTTTAGGATTTGACACAACGACTGCTCCTTTTATTACATCTTTTGTTGCATTATAAACAGCCTTTTGTAGGTTTGCAGAAAGTGTCAAGGTTATATTTTTCCCCGGAATCGGATCTGTCTGACCAAGAGAACGCATGGGTTTTCCCATCGCATCAACTTCAACTAACTGTTTTCCGTCTATTCCCCGCAAATCGTGCTCATATTGCCTTTCAATTCCGCTCTTGCCGATCCAATCACTGCTTGGATAATTTTTAAATTCAGAAAGTTTTAACTCATCCTCTGAAATCTGACCTATATAACCAATTGCATGACTTGCAGCATCCTTGTATGGATATTCGCGAAGAGAATCAATCTCAACGCTCCGATCTCCTTTAGCGATTTTAGACAATGCATCATCTCTACTTAGATGGATTGTTTTTTTGTCTTTAGTCTGCCTAAATCCCGGAATATTATAAACAAGAGGTTCTCCATCTCTATCAAAAATAACTCCTCTTGGGGCATGGATTATTTGCGTTCTGGTTCTATTTGAATCTGCAAGTTTTTTATATTCATCTCCATGAATAATCTGTAGGGAAAAAAGTTTGGCAACAATAAAAACTAAAACAATAACTAAAACTATGGGAAGCAAAAATCCCCGTGATCTAAGTTCAATGTTACCATCGTCATAGCGGTGTTTTTTTATCTTTTCTGTTTTTATGCTTTCGCCAAAAAGTATGCCGTGCTTCATGATTTATTTTTTGTGAAAAAAAACTTGATGATTGCAAACAATAAGGCAGCAATAATAGAAATTAATATTGACTGGATAATAAAATGTTTTAATCCGAAGATAAAAAAATATATTATCGAACCCAAAAAAGTAGCAACAACAACAAAAGGATATGAATTAATTTCATACTTACGCTGATACAAAAGAATAAGAAAAGTAAAAATCATAAAAAATAAACTACTAACTCCAACCGTCTGGACACGCAATAAATCAAGTAGTAGTCCCGCAAAAAAAGCAATTGGAAAAACAGTCCAGTCCCGCCTAATAAGCGACAAACAAAGTAAAAAAACCATAGTAATAGGTAAGGTTGTTACAGTTCCTTCTAAAGAAATAGAAATAATTATAAGGAGCAAAAAGAAAAACATTCTTATTAAAATTTAAATTATTTTCCTACTAATATGAACACAGTCTCCAATTTTTCAAAATCCACTAAGCTTTTAATCTCAGCAGATTGGAAAAGTGAACTTGCTTTTTTATTTACAGATGAGATTTTTCCAACAACAAGACCAGGCATATAACCTAGTCCGTCTATCTCAACATCGCCTTTCGTAATAACAACATCATCTTTCTCCAATTTTTCTGAAAGCAAAACCTTATCAAAAATAATATTCCCTTCACCTTTTCCGCTTATTACACCGGATGCTTCTGTCTTAGCGGTATTTGCTGTAAATGAAATACTGCTATTTCCCAAAAGTTTGATTACAGCTCTATGTATCGAAATCTCCGACACTTGCCCAACAACATTGTCTTTTAGGACTACTATTTGTCCCGTCTCAATCCCATCTTGCTTTCCTTTATCAACAATTATATCTTCATCATGTCGTCCGATAACTTGCGCAGGTAAAAGTGATTTTGACGAAGGAGTAGAAATAGCAAACTGATCGTGCAATGCCTTATTTTCCTTTTCTATTTCTGCCATTGCCGCAAGTTCTGTAGTAAGTTTCATATTTTCCTGACGCAATTTATCCTCTGTAGATTTTTCCGATAAATTAAAAATTCCGAAAGTAATTTTTTGCAAAGGTAAGGTCATTTTCTCAAAAAAACCACCAAAAATATTACTCTGGGAAAATAAAAAAATAATACCTATTAAAAACAAAAAAAATAAAAATGCGGGAAAAAATGAGGACCTTTTTTGCATAAAGTTATTGTAGCCTCTTTCTGCTCCTATGACAACCCTATCTGAGTCCCCCAATAACCTTAACTTTCTGCAGAATATCTTCTCTCTCAAGCACTTTTCCTGTTCCCCGCACAACAGAGGTCATAGGATCTTCTGAAACAACCACAGGTAAATGAACACGTTCTACGATCAAATCATCAAGACCGGAAAGCTGCGCTCCTCCTCCTGTAAGTAAAATTCCCTGCTCCAAAATGTCAGGCAATAATTCTGGTGGAGTTTCTTCCAAAACATCTGCAACAGACTGAATAATCTGAGTCAAAATCGGCGAAAGAGCTTCACGGACTTCATTTTCTGAAATTTTAAGACTTCTTGGAAGTCCTGTTTCAATATCTCTTCCTCTAATTATCATTACCTTATCTTCTTTTTCGTTCTCTTTGTCGCTCCTGTCCTGAGCTTTGTCGAAGGATTTTACTTTCTTCTTTCCGTTTGCGTAAGCTGAGCCAATTTTTATTTTAATATCTTCAGATGTTTTCTCACCAATTAATAAACCATGTCGCAGCCGAATATAATGTAAAATCGCCTGATCCATATCATCTCCAGCCAGTTTTATCGAGCGACCGACAACAATTCCTCCCAGTGAAATAACTGCAATTTCCGTAGTTCCACCGCCAATATCTACTACCATTACACCCTTTGAGGCAAAAACAGAAATATCTTCACCAATTGCTGCTGCCATTGGCTCTTCTATTAAATACGCTTCTCTGGCTCCAGCAGTAAGCGCTGCCTCCCAAACAGCTCTTCTTTCAACTTCAGTTACAGCTGATGGAATCCCGATCACTACTTTTGGTTTGGCAAGCAGTTGAGGAAGCAGTTTCCCCATCTCATGAACCTGCTTAATGTAATGACGAATCATAGCTTCAGTTGCGTCAAAGTCAGCAATAACTCCACCTCGCAAAGGACGAACCGTAACTATAGAAGCAGGAGTTTTTCCAAGCATTTTTTTAGCTTCACTTCCAATTGCTATTATTTTTTTTGTTTTTTTATGTCTTGCAACAATAGAGGGCTCTCTAATAGTAATTCCTTTGCCTTTAACAAAAATTAAAGTATTGGCTGTACCTAAATCTATTCCTATATCATGAGAAAAGAGGCTATAAAAATTATTTATTATCTTCATAAAACACCCTCATTCTAACAGCTTGCCGGTGGTTTGCCAATATGATAGGATTTAAAATAAACCTATAATGAAGCTTATCAATTTTTGCAACCGTGTAGTTGAATATTCTTTTTACTCTCTATTTCTTCTCGTACCTCTAGTTTTTGCCAGCAACACTTCTGAACTTTTTGAATTTAACAAAATGTGGCTTACTTTTATATTGACAATTTTTATTGCGGGCGCATGGTTTACCAAAGTAATACTTGAGAAAAAAATATCAATTCAAAGAACTCCGCTTGATATACCTATATTGCTTTTCTTACTTTCACAAATAATCTCCAGTATTTTTACTCTTGATGGACATATTTCCTGGTGGGGTTATTATTCCCGCTTTAACGGAGGACTTTTATCAACAATAACTTATATTTTTCTTTACTATGCTTTTGTTTCAAATCTTGAAGTTAAACATGTTCTAAAAACGCTAAAAATTACTCTTTTAAGCGCGGTTATCGTAGCTTTATGGGGACTTCCCTCTCATTTTGGTTACGATCCGACCTGTCTTGTCTTTCGAGGCACACTTGATACTTCCTGCTGGACAGATGCTTTTAAGCCTACTGTGCGCATATTTTCTACTCTTGGTCAACCAGCCTGGCTGGCTGCTTATCTTGCTACTCTAATTCCTCTCATTGCTGCATATGCGATAAAAAATCCAAAGTTTGAATTTACAAATTGGAAATTTATAGTCTATATGGCTATAGCAATATTATTTTATTTTGACCTTATATTTACAGACACACGGGCGGGATTTCTGGCTTTCTGGATAGCAAATGTAATTTTTTGGATTATTTTATTCATAAAGAAATTTTTTACCAGAAAAGTTTTTTTGCGGGTCTTTTTAACATTTAATGCTATCTTACTTATTTGTACATTTACGGTGCACAACCCTATTAATGCTATTAATAAATTTACTCTTCCCGGCATAAAAGAAAATTTGGCTCAAAAAAAAGTTTCTCAAATACCTGCTGCAAGTAATTCAGCTTCGGAAAATTCACTAATACAACCTAAACCCGTAGGCGGTACAGATTCCGGCGATATCAGAAAATACGTCTGGCAAGGAGCAATTGATGCCTGGAAGGCAAATCCAATTTTTGGCACAGGAGTTGAAACCTTTGCTTTTGCATATTATAAATTCCGTCCAGCTGGACATAATCTCACTTCAGAATGGGATTATCTTTATAATAAAGCACATAATGAATATCTTAATTACCTAACTACCACAGGTTTGTTTGGCCTAGGATCTTACCTTCTTTTTATTGGACTATTCACATTTCTAACAACAAAACCATTGCTTAGCAGTTCTACCAAAGAACCAAGGGTCTGGGAAGCGCAATTACTAACCATTGGTCTTTTTACTGGATGGCTATCTATTCTTGTAACAAATTTTTTTGGGTTTTCCGTAGTCATAATGAATCTATTTTTGTTTCTAATCCCCGCTTTTGTCTTTATCCTAAATGAAGCTCTTCCTAATAAAAAAATTGAACTACAAACCACAAATTATAAATTACAAACTAACATTAATCCTTACCAATGGACTATTATCATAATTTTACTTTTTACTCTTTGCGCTTTACTTTTTTCTCTAATAAGATACTGGCAGGCTGATATTAAATATGCTCTTGGCACAAACCTTGATCGGGTTGGAAGCTACAAAGAAGCATATCCGCTTTTGACTGCCGCAAATGAAATGAAACCAAACGAACCTGTTTATGCAGATGAACTTTCAATTAACATCGCAGTTTTGGCAACTGCCTTTGCTGGACAAAATGATGCAACCAATAGCTCAAGCTTAGCTAGTGCAGCCATAGGATTAAATAATAAAGTTGTAGCGCAGTCTCCAAACAACATCGTCTATTGGAAAAACAGAGTTAGACTTTTCTATACACTAGCTCAAATTGACCCAAGCCAACAGCCTACGTATTATAATGAGGCTTTAAAATCAATTGAAAAAGCACACGATTTAGCCCCAACTGACGCAAAAATAAGCTACAATTTAGGAGTTTTGTACGGACAAACAGGAGATATTCAAAAAGGAATTGAAGTCTTGCAACAAACAATCAAATTAAAGCCTGACTACCGCGACCCGTACTTTGCCCTGGGGCTTTTTTATCATCAGTTGGCAGTTGATCAAAATAACAGAGTTGTAAATATCGAAATGCAGCAAAAAGCCATAGAAACCTATCAATACATTCTCAAAAACATAAGTTCGAGCGATGAGGAAGTTAAAAAAAGCTTAGAAGAATGGGGAGCGCTATAAAGAGTATTACCTCTGAGATTACCATATCTCAATAGGGCAAGCAGCCTCAAAATACTTTAATTTCTATTTTATGGGTCGACAAAGATGAGGTATTTTTTTTGAGAAATCACTTTATATTGGGAATTAAACAAAATTTCCGCTGTTCACCATTAAGATATAATCCTTTACTCTCACAATATGCATTTCCGCTAGGAGCACGTTGCCAAGCACTACCGGGAAGACCTTCCGGGTTAACACCTTTAGGAACATATTGACTAGTACTACAACCCCAGGAATTATCTTGACAGTGCAATTTAATTGCGCTTTTTACTAATTCTTCTGTCGAAATACCACGACAACAGATCTGTGATTGGCTTTCACATTTAACCCCACCAAGATAGGTTTGCCCAGCAAGACAACTTGAGGTCCGGCATTTTCCTCCTTTTGAAGTACATGAAGGAAGTTGTTGATAACATTTGTTCAAGTCGTTAGTTTTCGTTACGTTGCATTTTGCGATACCTTTATTCTTTTCACTTAACGCGTTATTCTTACATGAAGTCTTTGACGAATTTCCGCTTAAATTATTACAATTTTTAAGCTTGTAATCATACGCGTATTGCATGCCTCTTAAACAATTACCATGCGTAACATTTGCATTCGTTTGACAAGTATTTGAAGCAGCGTCGCTGCGCTGATCCTGTTCTTTTTGTAGAAAAGGAATCAGGACAACGAGACCGAAGACTAAAACTCCAAGGATAAGAATAGTCCACTTCGTTGAAAAATGTTTCTTATGCCACCTCTTTGCCATAAATTAATCCTTACACACACCATATATTCTGTCAATATGCTAAAATAGCAGAAAGTTATGTTAAAGATTGTTCAGGCACCGGATGAGGTTCTCTCAGCAAAAGCTAAAGAAGTAAAAGCTGTTGATAAGGCAATTAAAAATCTTTTGCGTGACATGGAAGAAGCTCTTGATGCTGCATCCGATCCAGAAGGCGTAGGACTTGCAGCGCCCCAAGTTGGAAAATCTTTGCAGATTTTTATCGTCAGACAAACACCTAAATCTCCTCTACTTACTTTTATAAATCCAAAGATAAAAAAATTTATAGATGATGAGAAGTCTGCCAAAATTCAGCAAATAGAGAATGTTAAAAGAGCAAGGAAAAAGAAAAGAGCTGTTCAATTGGAAGGCTGTCTTTCTCTTAAAGACATTTGGGGCGTAGTTGAAAGACACCCGAGCCTTGAACTTACTTATCAGGACGAAAACGGTAAAAAATTTACTAAAATATTTGATGGCTTTCTTGCAACTATAATTCAACATGAAACAGATCATTTAAATGGAGTTTTATTTCCAAAAAGAGTTCTTGAGCAAAAAAACAAACTTTATCACTCCAGTAAAAACAGCGAGGGTGAAACAGAATTTGAAGAGCTATCAATATGAAAATTGTTTTCTTCGGCGCGTCAAAATTTGTAATTCCTCTTATCGAGATGTTAAATTCCAATTTCGACTTAGCGCTTGTCGTTACTACTGAAAGTGACCAAAACGACACAGTCCCCAGTTTTTGTAAAAAAAACAATATTCCCTGTCTTTCTATAAAAAGTATTTCTAACGCCTTAGAAGAAATAGAATCAAAAAATGCAGAACTTGGAGTTCTTGCCTATTTTGGTCTTTTGCTGCCAAAAGAATTACTAAATGCATTTCCAAAAGGAATTTTAAATATACACCCTTCGCTTTTGCCAAAATACCGAGGAGCAACACCTGTACAGACTGCTATTCTAAATGGCGACGCAGAAACCGGAGTAACTATTATAAAACTCGATGAAGAACTTGATCATGGATCAATACTAGCGCAGGTCAAAGAAAAAATAAATCCAGATGATTCTCTAGCTTCGCTTCATGATAGATTATTCACCAAAGGCACAGAAATGTTAAAAGAAATAATTCCCCAATACTTGAACGACAAAATAAAACTACAGGACCAAAAACACGAAGATGCGACGCTCACGGAAAGAAATCTGACAAGAGAAAGCGGATTTGTTGATTTTGAAAATCCCCCAGATAAGCAAAAACTTGACCGCATGATAAAAGCCTACTATCCCTGGCCAGGTGTGTGGACTAATTTAAAAATTAAGGATAAAGAAATAAGAATAAAGTTTTTACCTGAAAATAAACTTCAAGTCGAAGGGAAAAAACCCGTCAGTATAAAAGATTTTATAAATGGCTATCCGGAGTTAAAGGAAAAAATTGGGAAAATTATGCAGTAGCTACTTGAGGTGCAACTTCTGATTTCTTAACAGCTTTTTCTACTTTCATCGCGTTTTTAAACATTCTAAGACATTTTGTACAGAGTTTTACTCGCATTGCACGACCATCGACCATGATTCTTGAAACATGAAGATTTGGCTTAAAAGTTCTTTTTGTTCGGCGTTTTGAATGAGACACATTGTGTCCATACATAATTCCTTTGTTGCAATTAGCGCATTTCATTCCCATAGAACGATATGATATCATATTAAGGCTCTTATCTCAATACTATGGAAATATTATCGCCTTTAATTAGCATTGTAGTTTTAATTTATTCTGCTATCTTACATGAAATAGCACATGGCTTTGTGGCTTACCGACTTGGAGATCCGACTGCAAAAGTCAGAGGAAGACTCACTCTTAATCCTTTGCCTCATATTGACCCAATGATGAGCGTACTTGTCCCTCTTTTGCTTATCGTCTCAGGCTCACCCATTATTTTTGGTGGAGCAAAGCCTGTACCTGTTGATCCGTTTAATCTAAGAGACGGCAGAAAAGATCTAGCTCTTGTTTCTCTGGTCGGTCCACTTACCAATTTTAGCTTGGCAATCATTGCAAGTATTTTAATTCATATTTTTTATCCTGGTATGTCTTTCTTTGCAGCTTTAAATTCCGATATCTTTGGATTTATACTTGGACAAACAGTTTTTCTAAATCTTATTCTTGGAGTTTTTAATCTGGTACCACTACCACCTCTTGATGGATCAAAAGTTTTTTCCATGATTCTTCCTCCAAAACAAGCAGCAATTTATATGAGTATGGGTTCTATGGGTATGATATTTTTGATGTTTCTTCTTTTCTTTCCAATCGGCGGATTTTCTCTTATGAACACAGTTTATAGCCTCGTGGTTTTCTCCCTCTCACTTTTGGGATTTTAATACAATAAAGAGCGAGGTGAACAAATTTTTTGAGGACTGGATGTTTGAGCGAAGCGAGTTGTAGCCCGGAAAAAAATTTCGTTCACGAGCTCTAAAATTCTGGTTGACATCCCTGTGAAAACTTTTTATACTAATCCTGCTCTTTGATATTGGATATTGGTTGTATTATTTTTCTCTACAAATTCAAAAATCCTGAGGTACTATCCTATGAAAATAGAGATAGGACGGGGTGTATTTTGTTCACCCGAGGGTGCGCAAAGAGCCTTCCTAATTATTAGGTCGGGGAAAATACCAACCAATTCCGTATTAAAGAGCGAATTTATTAAACCATACGCACGAAAAGAAAAGTTCTAATCGTGTGTTATGGTTGTTTTTGTATTTAGGGTACTTCGCTGAGCCGACAATGGGAATCGGACCCATGCTCTAGTCATTACCAATGACTTGTTTTACCATTAAACTATGTCGGCTGGTGCCGAGTGAGAGATTTGCACTCCCGTAGGCCGGACGGCCGCCTCGTCTACAGCGAGGTGCGATTGACTACTCCGCCAACTCGGCAAATTATTCAAAAAACTAACTGGAGCCGTCTGTCGGATTTGAACCGACGACCTGCTGTTTACAAAACAGCTGCTCTACCGCTGAGCTAAGACGGCCTAATACCATACATGCAATTCTACCAAAGCTGGGAACCTGAAACAACCCTCTTCTATTCACAAAGCTAATATGCTAAAATATGAAACATTATGGCAAAGAAAAAAGGCGAACATCGTATCACAGTCGGACTTACCTGTTCTGTTTGTAAAAACAGAAACTATGTCACGACCAAAAACAAAATGGAAACCCCTGAAAAACTTAAATTAAACAAATTCTGTAAACACTGCAGAAAAGTAACTGAACACAAAGAAACCGAAAAACTTAAATAACCTCTATTTCCTCCTAAGAATTATTTCAATTTATTGTAGACAAGACCTGCTAGCGCGCCGCCTGCAAAAGGACCAATGAGGTAAGTAACAAGCGCATTAGTATAGAACGAAAAATTGGAAATATCATAAAGAATAGGACCAACACCTACTGCCGGATTAAATACTCCTCCTGAAATTGGTCCTACAGCAAATGCACCAGCCATAACTGTAAGACCTATTGCCAGACCAAAATAATTGTTTCCTTTTGTTTTATCAGTTGCTGCTGTGTGTAAAACTACGCTTGCAAGCAAAAATGTAAAGACAATTTCTGCTGTTATCGCAGAAGCTAAACTAAAATGCACGCTGGGCTCAACTACAAATCTATCATATGTTAAAAAATAATAAGTAGCTGCAGCTAGAACTGCAGCAAAAAGTTGCGTAAGCATGTATTTTCCTGCTTCTTGAGCTTTTATTTTTTTTGCAATTAGAGCAGCTAGAGTTACTGCAGGATTATAGTGAGCGCCTGATATGTATCCACCCATATAAATTAATGCAACTAGAACTGCACCAACAGCCAAAGGATTTCCAGAAAGAGCAACAACGAGGACTAAAAAGAAAGTTCCGATAAATTCGACAACATATTTATTCATCAATTTGTTTTTAACATAGACTTATAAAAATGGCAAGTATTTAATTAATAGTTATATGAATTCTGCCTTGAGTAAGATTTGCTGTGTAATTTAATTGTGTTTTCATTTGTACCTGATAAGTTTTAAGACCTGTGTCATATGTAACAGGAGTTGAGACGAGATAAGCGGAAGTTCCCCCACTCATGGTTACATCAGAATACCAAACAGGATGAGCATCTGTTACGTTAAAAAGCCTTACGTATGCAGCCTGATTTCCTGTAGGTACACTAACTGATGCTTCAAAAACAATTGATTTTATACTTGGGTATTGTCCGAAATCAACACTTGCCCGGGCACCGGGTACATCTGCCCAGTCAGTTGAATCAACTGAACCAGAACCCAGAGGAATAAAATAGTCTTTAACTGATGTTTGCTGCGAAGTAGATGATGAGGATTTAGGCGTTGGAGTGGCAGACGGAGATGGGCTCGGTGCTGATGTTATTGTAATTGATGTTTTTACTACCGGAGTAGCAGTTGCTATAGGCGATGAGGTTGGAAAAGGAGCAAGTAATGATGTCGAGGATTCTTCTTTAGCATTTGATATAGAATGCGATAAGATAAGATTAATATATAACACATCTGCCAAAAGAAATAAGATAATTATCCCTTCAACTATAAAGACTGCAATAAATTTTCTTCCGTTACCAGAATTATTGTCCATACATTTAGCGTATAAAAGATGAGGAGAAAAGTAAATATATCCTTAAATAAGCAGTTACCTCTCGTTAAACCAAAGGTTTGCCATAACGGTAATAAATAAAGCTATTAATAGTATGCCCAAAAAAGACTCAAGCAAGTATATAGATTGGTAAAAAGGACCCATTGTTGATAGCAGATTAGAATTTGCTCCATTAGTAAAATATGCACCTGTACTTAAAAGCAGACCATCTGGATATCCAATTTTTCCCACAAATAAAGCCGTAAAAAATATAAAAGAAAGGATCATGGCGTATAACACCCTAAAAGGTCTTATGCCGTAACCAGAAACATATTCCAGAAAATAGTTACCTATCTTACTGGAAATCTTATCTAAATTATAACGGGTAATTACCTGTCTCTCTAAAAAATAGTAATCTCTTTTTTTGTCCAATATTTCTCCCGAGAGGTAGCCCTCTTTTATCCCTTTGTATATTCCGGATAGCTCACGCATATCAAGATTAATCTGCTTTTTGGAAAAACGAGAACTTCGAAGAGGTGAATCTATTCTAGTTGCTTCATCAAACTGACAATCATTGAAAACATTATTTTCAAAAAAGCATGAATTAAATCGTACATTTTTTAAAAGACAATTTCTAAATTGAGCTTTATCAAGGAAATCACAATTAACAAAAGAAACATTTTCTAAATTGCTCCCGTAAAATGTAGTAAATAAAAATGTGCAGTTTGTAAAATTAACTTTATAAAAAGTTGTAAAATTGAAAATCATGCCGGAAAATACGATATTTTCAAACTTTGTCTGAACCATGTACCCGTATGAAAGATTAATTCCCTTAAAGGTATTAGAATGTAAATTCTTTATTGTTTCGTCTTCTATATACATTCCCCTTAAATCTCTTTCACTTTCAATAACAGTTAATTTTTTTCTATAAAATCTCTTTGCAGAAAATGTTCCGTGGGTCCATTTCTAATAAGTTTTAATATGTGGTGTTTTTCAGGTATACCCTTTTTCGTTTTCCAACGGTCTTGATAATGCTTACTCTTGCTGTCTTCTGTATGTGGAAGTAAATATATCGGTGTATACATAAAATATTATTTAACATTATATACCAAAAATTAAATACTAAGGAAGAAGTAATCGAAGACGTCAGGAAACTTGCTTTCACGCCATTTTTCATCTGGAGATTGATCATATTTTACAAAACCGTTTTTTTCATAAAAACGTATTGCTCTTACATTGTCTTTACTTACATCTATAACAATTCTGGAAAGCTCTAGCTCTTTTGTTGCACTTACTATTGCCGTAAGTAAATCTCCTGCAATCCCTGTCCCGCGATAGGTTTTATCAATATAAAAACGCTTCAAAAGCGCGTCAGTTGAATTTAGCTTCACACAGCCTCCTGTGCCTATGATTTTTCCTTTATCCTTGATAAGTAGTAAGAATCCTTCTGTGGGCATGTGAAAAAACTTATCCAAATGACTAAAACCGTCTTTAGGTTTTTTCTTCCAGCCTTCATCAATCTCACCCATCTCATCCCAGATTTTATCCATAAATTTTGAGGTTTCTTTCTGATCTTTTTTAGAAAACTTAACAATATCCATTTGGGGAAATTATATCAGAGAATTTTTACTTTGCAGGTATCTAATTCGACTTTGAGAGTAATTCGTGCTATAATAATGACCTCTGAAAAAAGATACCCCAAACTGTTTTATTTGTGGCTCACGCTTGATTTTTGTCAGTAAAGAAACAATATTGACAGAAGGCTCCCGTTTTTCCCAAACAAATATCAAATACCGCTGTTCAAATCAGCCTTGCCAGGATGAGAAAGACAAACAAACAGCAAAGCGTCTGAAATTAATACAAGATAAAGCTAAAAGTGACAAAATACGCTTTGCTAAGAAAGAACTTGAAAAAGCAGAAAAAAACAAAGCAAAAGCAAAGTTGATTAAATAGCTACATTATGCTATAATGTCTTATAGTATAGTACTTTGATACTTCTGCTTATATTTGAACGTTTTAAAAGTCAAGATAAAGATACCCTAATTTTTCCACTAGTATCTTCTTTTCAACATTTAACGCCCTCATTTAAGCAGAGATATGAGATTAATTATGTATAGAAATCAAAAAAGATATCTACCCAAAAAAAGCAATAACAACTCTTTTCAAAGAAATAGAAGGAGTGGTTTTAACTTCTCAAAACGTAGTCAAATTAAAAAACTGGACACACACCTATTTATTAAAAAAGCAGTCTCAGTACCATCTGCAGCTTCAGAACCTACTTCAACTGTTACTTTTTCCGATTATGTTATTTCAGATAAGCTAAAAAGAAACATCGCAGACCATGGCTATACAAATCCTACCCCAATACAACAACAAACAATTCCCTTACTCCTTGAGGGTCGTGATGTAATAGGTATTGCCAATACAGGCACTGGTAAAACTGCTGCATTTCTTATCCCCCTTGTTGATAAAGCATACAAAAATCGTGACGAGCGAATATTAATTGTTGCGCCAACCAGAGAGCTAGCAATTCAAATTGTCGATGAATTAAGAGAATTTACAAAAGGCATGGACTTAGAAGCAGTTCTATGTATTGGTGGAGCAAGCATGCAAAGACAGGAAAAAAATTTATATCATAAACCTCATTTTGTTATCGGAACTCCTGGACGATTAAAAGACTTAATTACCCGAAGAAAACTCGATCTATACCTTTTTAGATCAATTGTTTTGGATGAAGTAGACAGAATGGTTGATATTGGTTTTCTTCGTGATATGCAATTTATTATCTCTCACCTACCCCAAAAACGACATTCATTATTCTTTTCAGCAACAATAAATCAAAAATCCAAACAAGTTATGAACACTTTTCTTAACAATCCTGTGACAGTATCAGTACAACAGCAGCCAACTTCAGAAAATGTTGATCAGGATATTGTTCGTGTTGCGGGTGGTAAACAAAAAATAGATATTTTGCATGAACTTTTGACTACACAGGGCTTTGATAAAGTTTTGGTATTTGGCCGTACAAAATGGGGCATTGAAAAACTGTCACGCATGCTAACTGAAAGAGGTTTTAAAACAGCTGCTCTTCATGGAAACAAAACCCAAGGTCAGAGACAACGTGCAATTACCCAATTTAAGCAGGGTGAAATTAATATCTTGCTCGCAACCGATGTCGCGTCACGAGGACTTGATATTGATAATGTAACTCATGTGATCAATTATGATGCTCCGGAATCTTATGATGATTATATTCACCGAATCGGAAGAACAGGCAGAGCTGACAAAAAAGGCACAGCCCTTACTTTTGTAGAATAACCCATCCTACAATATTTTCTAAAAAATATGGATATTTAAAAAGTCGAGGATTAGTTTAAGAGCAGTAATTACAACAACAAGAGTCATAAGTCCTTTCACATATTCTTCTCCCTTTTTTAGCGCAATATTAATACCAATCCAGCTTCCGATTGCAAATCCCCCACCTAAAAAAATACCATAGACATAATTTATTAAACCGTGCTGTGCAAACACCACCATCGCAAAAGTTGACATACAAAATCCGATAACCCGACCAGTTGCCGCACTTTCCATAAATTTATAGCCAAAGAAAAGAAATGGCATCATGATAAATGCCCCAAATCCTGCACCAAAGAACCCTCCCCAAATCCCTATAAAAAAAGTCGCGACAGCAAGTAACATATAATGCTTATGGTTCATCACCGGTTTTTCTTTCATCCATCTCTTTTGATTTTTAACCGCTATATAAACAGCAATAAGCAGTACCGCGATAATAAGCGAGAGTTGTCGTTCATTAATAGCAAGAATAATATTGACACCAATCAGACTTCCCAAACCGGCAAGTATACCAAGAGGGAGTGCCAGTTTAAGGTTTACTTTTTTCTCTTTGTAAAATTTAATTGAGCTTGCCAATTCCAAAATCACAGCTGCAAATCGCTGCGTACCCAAAGCAATTTGCACAGGAATCCCTGTCCATAAAAGAAGCGGAAGAGTAAATAATCCTCCACCGCCTACAGATGATGCATATAAACCTGCAGTCAAACCTCCAAAAAAAAGTAAAAAAATATTAAATAAATCCATTAGTGTTATTAAGGCCAGTATACGTTAATTTTGGGAGAAAAAATAGAAGATTCTGCAGGGGCAGAGGGAATCGAACCCCCAGTCGCGGTTTTGCCTGTCCGCCAAAGCTTTGCAGGGTCGCACGGATTCGAACCGTGAAAAGCGGTTTTGGAGACCGCTGTGATAGCCGTTTCACCACGACCCTAAATGCGTCGGCGGAGAGACCGCTGGTTGTCCGCCCCTGTCTCGCTTCGCTCGCAGGCGGGCTCGGACTTTGTCCTGCGCCCCGTTAACCGATGCCCCTAAGGTAAAATTAATTATACCATAGGGAAATATGCTATATTAAAAACTAATATGTCTGAAGATGGAATAAGCTACGAAATGACCGCCGAAAGAGAAAATATAATCAATGCCGTAAGTGGAGCTTTTGCTGAAATATCAAATAATTCAGTCGCGAACCTTCACCCCAGCGGCCACGAAACAAATAATATCACCATAGGACAAGCAACTTTTGAATCAAACGGAAATAAATATACGTTGATATACAAAATGATTGCTCTATCTCATGGGAAATATCCAATGATAACAGTAGAGCTTTTTAATGCCCCATCTCAAGAAGCAGTGACAACAAACGATAAATTAGCATCAAGGTCTTTTTCTATTAATGAAAAAGGTGGAACTGAAGTAGAAATAACATCAAAAATTAACACAAAAGGCAGGGTTGCAAGTCATGGTTTCGGCGCGGCTCTGGGACTGATTTCAAATGATGTAATTAACGACATTATTTCTAAAAGATTGGTCGATCAATTGGGAGGAAAAAAAGTTATCGGGGTAATAATAGACAATGCCGCGCCTGATTCTAACGATCTTCAAAATAGAGCACGAAATGGTTGGTCTTCATGGTTGGCAAAAAAACTAGGCTACGAATTATCAAATAAACCAGGCGGTTTTCAGCCTCGATGGACAAAATCCTATCAGTAGACTTATTGATTTTTCATAACTTCTCTGTCTTTTATTGTAATCGCTGGTATTCTTTCTGGAGTTTTATATCAAATATCTATAGCAAATAAGTATGCTATATTTAAATCACATACGTTATGTCTATTGAAGGAGCAGAGGTTAAACATGCAAGTTTTGCTGAAGCAGTAAAAAATGCAAGCATTGGATTGTTTTTATCGGAAAAAACCGCTGATGGACTTACTGCAGATGAGGAACTTACTCAAGAAACAGATCTTGTTTTTGAAGGCAAACCATATTCTTTAAGATATACTATTACTAAGCCTGATGGAGTCATTGGACAAGCCAGAATTAGCCTTGTTGATCCTACGCAATCTGAAGCTAGCACAATTATTCCTCCTAGCTCCACCGGTCTAGAAAGACACCTCCGACCACATGAGCTTGCAACAAGAGTTTTTGACATTAAAGATGGAATCATCGATACACGCATTACGTCTGTCTCAACTACCAGATATGGATTTGAGGGACAAGGATTCAGTATTGCCTTAGGTTTATTATCCAATGATATAATTCTTGATCTGATATCAAAAAGGTTCCAAAAAGAGTTAAATGGCAAAAGAGTTTATGCGAGAATAATTGACTTTGCTGCACCTGCAAAGGGTAAAAATTGGTACTCATTACTAAGGCCTAGTGTTAAACGCAGAGGTTGGTCAGGATGGATTGCTGAAAAATTAGGATATACTAAAGAACCACATGTGCGCGGACTACCTCCTGCATACACCAGAGTGTACCAAGAGGCTTCTTGATATCTCACACATTCTCTGTTTAAATATACTTATGGATCCGCAAACACCAACCCAAGCACCTAATCCTCCACAGCAGGCTCAGCAAACCCCTGCAACTCCCCCATCTGCAAAAAAAACAGGCACAAATAAACTACTTTTACTTACAGGAGCTATTCTTATTTTGGGTTTTGGACTACTAGGTGGATATCTGATAGCCGGACAAACAAAAATGCAAGAAGATATAACTCAAATTCCGACAATCCAACCAAGCCAGACACCAATTCCAACCTCAAAACCATCTCCTACTCCAAACCCTAATGCAAAAATTATAAAAGCAGGAATGAGTACAAATCCCTATTCAATTGAAGTTCCAAAAGACTGGACAGATTCCCGCGAAAACACTCAGGCAGGGGTAATTGATAAATTAACTCTTAGTAAAAATGGCTATACTCTGACAATTTATCAGGCAGCTATGGGAGGCGGCGGATGTTTGTACCCAGGAGATGCTCCAAGTGAAATGTCACAAAACTTTACTGACTTTACTGAAATCAAAGGAACAACTGATACTTTAAGAAGAAGCTGGAACAAAAACAACGCCCAGACAATTACCTATACTGTCTGTAAAAAAGGCACAGACGGATCTTACGGCACTTTCTCTTCTTTTGGGGCAATATCTGCTGTCTCTCCAAACCCAGCAGATGCCAAAATCTTAGCTGAAATTGACGCCATGCTTGCAACTATTGTGAAACAATAATACTCACTTGATATTTTATAGGTTACTTGTTTAATATATATCTATGGATCCCCAACCACCGGATGACATACAAAACAGGATAGATCGTATCCGAGGAGATCGAGCAGGCGCTCAAGCTAGAGATGCGCAAGCCCGCCATAACGACCAACAAAGGAGAGCACAGACAGTAAGAGAGCAAGCACTGGCCAGTGAACAATTCGCTGATCGAGCCTATAGATTATTAGATCGTTTTTTAGCCATTATGAATTTACTTAGAAATCCAGCTACGTCATCTTTTAACGGCGGCGAGAATAGAGGTTGGATTATAAAAAGAACCATCGAAACATATCCTGTGTCAAGTACAACGTCAGACCACCCTGGCGGCGGTGGTCTGCCAGATGAATCCTTTACAGCAATAATGACAGACGGCAGTCTATATAGTTATTATGGAAGAGTTCAATCACGTGATGCTAATAGAGATTTGACCGCACATCGCAATTATAACAGTATAGCTGAGTGGCCTTTTAGTACCGGTGGTATTCCTGTTTCATATAATGGAAGTCTAATTACAGACGAAGACCAAATCAGAAGTATTCTACGAGAAGCATGGCTAGATAGTTGCTCCCAACAAATAGCAGAGACATTTGATAGACTCAACATCAACTGGAGACAACCACAGGGCTTATCTGAAACAGCTATCCAAGCACGAATGAATCAGATTAGAATCGCACGCTTGAGACAACAATAATAACGTGCTAGGTTTGATAACTAAATTCTAAAGAACTACTATGAACCGTACAGAAAATCTTGATTTTTAATAAATTAATAAACTTAAATCGATTTATTACTTGCATCTATGATTAAGCAGTAATATAATATTTTCATATATGGCTGAAGCAAAAATTTATCCTCATCTAGCTGTTGAAAATAACAAAAAACCAAATCGTTTTTTGGCATTTCCTCTCATTGGAATTATAGCCAAATTTATAATTCTGATCCCTGTTTTTATCGAAATGGCTGTACTTGCCTTTGTGGGATTTTTTGTTTTATTTATAAACTGGTTTGTTATATCTTTCACCGGCAAATACTGGGGTGCTGCTTATAAATTCTTCCTTGGACTGATGAGGCTTGGTACAAAAGTTGAGCTTTATATTTATGGAATTACAGATAAATATCCAGGTTTTACTTTTGATACCAACAAAATTCTTGAACTAAATATCCCAAAACCTGAGAAGCCAAACAGATGGCTGGCAATACCTTTTGTAGGAATCGCTATCAGAGCAATCCTTCTTATTCCCTATTCCATATTTGTCACAGTTTTAGACCGAGGATCAGGAATTGCTTTAGTGATTTCATGGTTTGCAGTCCTTTTTAAAGCTAAATTTCCTGAAAGTCTTTATGAATTTGAAAAAGATTCTATCCGCGTATCGCTTTCTGCAAGCTCTTATCTTTTAGGACTTTCGGACAAATACCCAAGTTTTTATATCTCTATGAATCATCAGACAGTAAAAATTCTGCTTCTTATTGCAGGAACGATTTTAACCGCGCTTAACATGACAAACAACTATTCATCAGGAAACTATTACAATGATTCATATAAGTATCAGTATCAAAAACAGGATTACACTCCAAAATATAATAACTCCGACGCAAATATATATTATTAAGAAGTTTTTTCGTGGCTGTTTTTGGCAATAAATACTCCTGAAATAAGTCCAAATGCAGCTCCAAGAAGTATTCCTCCAATCACATCTGTACTCCAATGCTCACCAAGATACACTCTGGAGACAAACATTGTAAAATCATAAATTAAAATCAGGCTACAAAGCAAGACTTTAATAGTTGTTGAAAATTTTTTACTGGATAAAATCATAATGATTAGAATTACTGACAAAAATGCAGTACGCCCCGCGTGCCCTGAGGGATAGGAAAATTCTGCCCTGACATGAAACTGAGGAAATTCGACCATATCACGGGTTCTGAGCATAAACTCAGGAGGTGGCGGATGATCGACAAAAAATTTACCAAAAATTTCAATAACATGAAAACCGACAAATAAACAAAACGCACTAATTGCAGCTAGAAATCTTCTTTTAAACGCCAACCATCCTGCAATTATTACCAATACCACTGTCATTACTTCAAAATGCCCTACATCTGAAAGAAATGAAAATGAATCATCAAACCTTCTACTTATATTATCTTGAAGCCTTACGGTGGCATTGAAATCTACTTGGGTAAAAATATTTTTGTGGACTAGAAACGAGAAAAAAACAAAGGCAAAAAACAAAAGAAAACCTGATAAAAAAAGTTTTAAACGAGCAGACATTTATTTATTATACTAATAATCTATTGTGATAAGCAAAAAATTATTTTATATTTAAAAAATATGACAGAAGACGAAGCCCGACCCTCAAATGGCGAAGAAACCGGACACGAGGAGAATACAAATCCTATAGATGAATTTCGTAATACTGTTTGGTCTATTGCTGATTCTTCTCTTACAAGAGTGCTTAAAAGGGCTTGGAAAGAAGCTCCAGTTCCATCTATAGATAGAGTATTAGGACTCCTAAGAATTGATCCTGATAGTGATCAAGGACAAGATTTACAAGCTAAAGCAAGACGAGCAAGAAGCTACATTGTACTCATACATAGAGAAGGATTATCAGATGAGGATGCAAGAAGGAGGATTTTGGAGGCAGAAAGTAAAGAAGCAACAGTCGCAAGAGCTGCGGCAAAAACGTTAAGAGATGCAAGAGCGGCAAGAGCGGCAGAGAGAGAAGTTGTAATAGAGACAAGAGAAGCAGAGATAGAACGAGGAGTGACAGAAGCAGTTGAAGCCGCAAAACAAGAAGCTAATGCAAGAGCAGCAAGAGCGATAGCAGGAGCAGAAGCAGCGAGAATGAAACAAAGAGTTCATGAGTCTACAAGAACTCCTATCTCAACGCCACAAACAACAAATGAAACTGTTACTACTACTTCTGAAGAACAACCTGGAGTTTCAGAGGACCGTCTAATAAATCCTAATACTGTAGTAAATACGGCACGAAGACTTCTAAGAGCTGCTGCCAAAAACGGAAAAGTTATTGCTTCAGCAGAAGACCTAGCCAAAATTGTTCTTTCTGCACTTATAAAAACTCACCCAAATTTAACTGAAGCAGAAATCTTAGGAATTTTACGACCAAATCCCCAAGAGAATCAAGCACAATAAGTTGCAGCAAGTAAATAATTATTCTATATTGTCTTTGTATGGATGAAGGAGATAGTAAAAAACTACCAGGAGGTGTGGTTCCTGCCAGCGAACTTGGTCCTAGAAAACTCATTTCAACTGAACAAAGGGATCGATTTATTGAACTAGCAAGGACTACTGATAGGCCTTCCGGAAAAGCAATTGGAGACGCTTTGGGAATAAAGCCTGCTACGGCAAGAAATTTACTTAGACACTTGCGTGAAGAAGGTATTCTCCCTCCTCGTGGGTCAAGACCGCCAAAGAGGGAGCAATCACAGGCTAGTAGATCAGAAAGAGTTAGAGCTGCAAATCTACTTAGAGAAACTGGACAAGCTTTACTTGTACAAGGACTAGCTGAGGAAGATATAGCTGCTATATTTCCGCAATTATCATTACCTACAATACGCGAAATACTATCAGGCAGAAGAACCACAAAAACCACAGCTGCAGCAGAACCTAGAGCTAGATCTAGTCCTCCAGATCGAGGCAGAGAGGAAATTAATAAACTACGAGCAAGAATCCAAGAACCTCCTCCCCAACCCACTCCAGTTTATGACTTTGTCAGAAGTCTATTAACTACTGATCGAATTGAAGGTCTTATGCCTTATGAGGTTTTTATGCTCAATAAAATAATTACTGAATTGGAAAGAGGCACCTCTCCAAAATCAACTACTGTTGATCAAATTTTATCTTTACTTAAAATTGATATTAATAATCAAGATGGTCAAAAACTACATCAACTGGTCCGTGAAGGAAGAAGGGTAAAAATAAGACAACGCCGAAGTCAGCCCTCAGCTGTAGCTACAGCAAACCTATCTGAAGGAGAATCTATTGAAGAGGTTGAAGCAGCTTTAAGAGCAGCAGAAGAAGCTGCTGAAAAAGGTGAACTAAAACGTCCCACATTGAACCCTGATCTAGTAGAAATAACTGCAAGAAATATTTTTGCAAGGAAAACAAGAACGGGAAAAACTATGACACAGGATGAGTTAGCAATCGCTGTCGTTAGAGAACTCAATAGAGAAAATCCTAGATCAGCTACGCACGATCCTAATAGACCCACTGCAACCATGAGTAGGATTCTTGCTATTTTGACACCGATGGGTTGGTTTTCTCGACTTGAACGTCCAATAGAAACAACAACAATAGATGATTACGAAGAAGAAACCTAATTAAAATCTTTTCTATCTAGTAGACATCAATCACGCTGACCAAATTGATTGACAAGGATTAAAAACTATAATATATTTTTATTCATGGAAGAAACAGAAGCAACTATCGTAACTACCTCTGCTGACACTCAATTAACATCGCCATTAACATCACAACCTAGTGCACCATCTCGCATGACAAGAAGCGAAGCCCGTGTAGTAGGTCGCCGACTGAGATCAGAACTTCCGGAACTATATATAACAAGAGGTCTTACCGCAAGAGAGATCGGTGATTTGTTTGGACTAGGCGAAGGCACTGTTCAAGCTGCAATAAAAGAGCAGCAAATTGCAGGAGTATTGCCTAAAAAATCATCTGCACGAAGATCTCCAGAAGAAGATGATACATCTAGATCTGGGGAAGGACCTGAAGATGAGATAGCACTAGCAAGCTACAGAAAAAGAGTAGCAGCAGCAGCCGCTAAAATTATAAGTCAAAATCCAGGATTAAGTAAAGATCAAAATGCTTTTGCAGAAGCAGTTGCAAATGAAGTTAATACTAGTGACTCCAACAGAATTTCACCAGAAGTCATAAATATCGCTTTAGACGCACTGATATTTCTTGGACTTGTAGAGAAACCAAAGCCAGAAACAAAATATTTTCAACCAAATCATGGAAATCCTGATTCAGGAAGAATAAGTCCAGCACGTGCAAGAGCTAGGGCTGATGCAGCCAAATATATGAGAACCAATCCGCTTGCTTCAAATGGAAATGAACCGGGACAAACCGATGATCCTGATACATATAACAGAAGAATTATAGGAGAAGCGGTTGCAAGCGAAGCGTATTCTATACCAATATTAGCAGATCAGCTTGGAATTAGTGCTAGAGAAGTACGAAGATATATAGAAGAAATAAGAGAACAGAGATCAGGGCAAAATCCCTAAAGCAAATTGCAATAAGCAAAAAATTATTCTATATTATCTTCATATGACTGAATCACCCTCGCCCGAACCACCAAGTAGCCCAGAAGCTGCCCGCGCTGCATTTACAAACTTTCTTAGACAATACCTAGCAGAACATCCTGGTATAGATGATGACTATGTTAAAAATCTTGTAAAGAGTGGTGCAGCTCCAAGCTATGGAGGATTAGACCGCATATATAGAGCGCTAGGTATAAGCTATACAAGCAGAGACGATGATGCCATTCGTGGTCAATTTGAATCATTAGCACGCGAAGCAAGGAAAAAACCTAGAGGCAGGTCACGAGGAGACGAACCAACTAGTTAAAGCTATTTTTAAATCTTCAATCCCTTCAAGTTTAACTTTCCTATCGCACTGACTACTAATAGTAATTGCACTATTCAACGAAATATTCTATATTATTTGCAATGACAACTCCTGAAGAGCGAACACCAACTTCAGCAGCAGAATCCGTACCCAACCCAGCTACCTCCCCGTCCACGTCTGCTTCCAACCCAATTACTACATTTACTGAAGCTTTTAGAGAAGCTATTGGCTATACCGGTCCATCTTCATTATACGGAAAAGGACTTAGCGATAATGTTCGAAGAGCCATAAATGAGGGTCGTGTTATCGGCATGAATTTATCGCTGGTTTTTGAAGCAATGGGCGTAACTGATCCTGATGTTATTAGAAAACTTGATGAATTAAGCTTTGAGGCAGTAAGTTATATGATGAAAAGAAGAGGCACACGAGCAACAGTCTCCAAGGAAGAAAGACTTGATGCACTAAGAGCTTATAAAGAACAGAACCCAAGAGCCACATATGAAGAAATAAAAAGAGATTTGCCAGACTATTATGCAGAAATGGGCAAAGGCAATATGAGCAAAGATCTTAGGGAAATAAGAACAGGCGAACGATCTTGGCCTCGGCGACGAAAACCAGCAAGACCTCCTAAAGAAACCATTAAGTCTCCAGAAAGACTAAGTGTAGAGAGATATTTAGAATCATTACCGCCAGATAAACGTAGTGATATTTCAGTAAGTGAGATGGCACGACGATTACAAATCCCTAAATCTACCGCTTTCAGACATTATCGTGAAGCATTAAAAGAACTAGCTGCCCAACAACAACAACTTGTGGAAAAAGTAAGACAAGTAATAGCTAGCGAATCGTTTGTTATGCAGGATTTAGCAACGGAGGTAGATCTTTCTATACCAGAACTACGAGAACTTATAAGGAAGATAAGGGAAGGTCAACTTTAAATCTCCAATTTCTTAAGAAACTCTTTGAACTTTCCGTTTATTTCAGGATGTTGGAGACCAAATTCTACAACTGTTTTTAAGTACTGAAGCTTATTGCCAGTGTCATAATATTTACCATTTTCTATCTCACATGTGTAAACAGGATATCCTGTCTTTATAAGCTCATCTATTGCTTCCGGTAAATAAATTTCCCCACCTGTCCCCGGTCTCTGGTTTCGCAAAATATCAAAAATCTCAGGTGGAAGTATATATGCTCCGTGCGTTGCCAAGTTGGAAGGAGCTTCATCTGGATGAGGTTTCTCAACAATTTTTTTTATCTTAAACACATTTCCATCAACTTTCTCAACCTCAGCAATTCCATAACGACTTAAATCCTCTTTGTTTTCTATACGAACTCCGGAAATCACTGCTCCACCGTATTTTTCATGAACTTCAATCATCTGAGCAAGTCTTGGTGGCTTACTATAGATAAACTCATCTCCCCAAAGTACAGCAAAAAACTCATCTTCAATAGCAGGCTCTGCGGAAAGAACCGGTGTGCCATTTCCATACATCCCCTTTTGCCTTATATAGATAAAATTTGCCATTTCAGAAATAGCGCGTGTTTGTTCCAGAAGCTCTTTTTTACCACCTGCCTCAAGGTTTTGGATAAGATCTGCATTTGGAGCGTCAAAATGGTCTTCTATAGCTCTTTTTAGAGCTCCTGTTACTATAATAATGTCACTTATTCCTGATTCAACTGCTTCTTCAACCACATATTGTATTACAGGCTTATCAACAATAGGAAGCATTTCTTTTGGCATTGCCTTGGTTTGAGGAAGAAATCTAGTCCCAAATCCCGCAGCAGGTATTACAGCTTTTCTAATTTTTTTAGACATAGAAGTATTATAACTTATTAAACAATAAATAGTCTATATAACTAATTTATTTATTAAAAACCCCGTCCGAAAACCTTTTCTTATCTTTAATAATTAGTTATAATTTAACTCAACGATAATAAAATGACAAGCCCTGAGTTTGTAGATAATCCTGTATCTGATACCTTGTTTTATCCTTGGGGAAGAGTTAGGTTGTCACAGGGCATACGCGCTCTAGGACTAGAACCAGCTCAATTGCCTCATGGAGAAATACCACCATTCTCCACCAACTCATTCGTTGCTGATCCTAGCCCTTTCTATCCCCAAATACATATAGCTTTATTCACTCAGGATGAAAGAACAACGCAATCAGGTCAAGTTAGCTTGGATAATAGAACTATGAGTAGAGGCTTACAAATCAACGTCCAAGTACCTCCAAATGAATTGCTGGTTGATACTGAAAAAAAAATTGAAGTTATAGCGACAATCTTAGATGAGGTAGGTCATCATGAAGCTATTTTTGACTATCGACAAGATAGACCTAAGGACGACACTTTACTAGAAAGGATAAAAGATTTCTGGTTTTCGATGAGAACAAAACATGAACCCCCTCCAACCGCAAGAGAACTGGATTATAGATTAAATAGAGATGATTTTAACGATTGGGTGATGCGAGATTTAGTTACTACATTCTTAGGGGTACCACCATCTGAAGAGCCTGATCTACAATCTGCATACTAACTTACCAAGAAATAACTAGCAAAAATAGAATCTATCAAATAAAAAATAGAATTAAACTGCTGGGGCTACTGGAGGGGTTCCGCCTGTTGATGCGTTTGGATCAGTCATTGGATCTTCTGCTGGTGGTGTTCCTGGCATAGGTGCTGGCTGTGGAGCTACTGGCTCTGGAGTTACTACTGGTTCTGGCATAGGTGCTGGTTCTACTGGAGGTGTGGTTGGCTCAACTGGTGCTGGTGGTGTCATTGGATCTACTGGCATTGGGTTTGGATTTACTGCTGGTGGTGTCATTGGATCACCTGCTGGAGGAGTTGATGGCATTGCTGGAGATGCTGGTTGATTTGTGTTATTTGTATTATCCATATCGATAAATATCATACTAACAAACAATATTATTGCTTGTCAATACCCCAAAAAGTGTTAAAATACGATTACATGTGTGGAATTTTCGGTTATATTGGAAATAAACAAAATGTCTCTCAAATGATCTTTGAGGGCTTAAAAACTCTTGAGTACCGCGGATATGATTCATGGGGAATTGCTATAAAAAATCAAAACTCCATTTCTATTGAAAAACAAACCGGAAAGCTCCCAGAGAGTCTCAAATCTTCAATTTCAAATGTTAAATCCAACATAGGAATAGGTCACACGCGTTGGGCAACTCACGGCGGAGTAACTGTAAAAAACGCTCATCCGCATACAGACTGCAGCGGAAATATTGCTGTTATACATAATGGTATAGTTGAAAATTTTGAAAGCTTAAAAACAGCACTTATTGAAAAAGGGCATAAATTTAAGTCAGAAACAGATACAGAAATAATCCCTCATCTTATAGAAGAACATTTAAAAAATGAAACATTTACGATCGCAGTTAAAAATGCTTTTAACAAACTAAGCGGGCTAAATGCTATTGTCGTTCTAAACTCAGAAACTGATGAGATAGCAGCAGCCAAAACAGGCTCTCCTCTTCTTGCCGGCATAACAGATACCCCAGGAGAATACTATCTGGCATCAGATGCATCAGGAATCATAAAACATACTAAAAAAGTAATTTTTCTGGAAGATAATCAAATGGTAGTTCTCGGAAAAGAATTAAAGTTATTCCAGCTTCCAGAAGGCAAAGAAATAAAACCCGAGATTCATACTCTTACTTGGAAATTTGAAGAAGCTGAAAAAGGCAAATATCCTCACTTTCTTATAAAAGAAATCCATGAACAGCCAAAAGTCATCAATAATATAGCACTCACCTATTCAGAATCTACAAAACAGCTGGCAAATCTGATCAAAAATGCATATGGAACTTTTATGGTTGGCTGTGGTACAGCTTCCTATGCAGCTCTTGCTGGTGTTTATCTTTTTTCAAATATCGCTAAAAAACACGTTAACTTTTCTATTGGCTCTGAGTTTAAGTATCTTGAAGATTATATAAAGTCTGAGACTTTGGTTATCCCAATTTCTCAATCTGGTGAAACAATTGATGTAGTAGAACCTGTACAAAAAGCAAAGGCTAAAGGCGCACAAATTGCCGCAATTGTAAACGTACTGGGATCAACTATTTATAGACTCGCAGATCACAAATTCTTACTTGGAGCAGGTCAAGAAAAAGCTGTTATTGCTACAAAAAGCTTTATGGCGATGTTTTCTATCCTTCTTATGACAGCTTATACTATGGTAAATAAACAAAAAGAAGCAACAGATCAGCTTATAAAAGCAGGAGAAGATATCAAAAAAATTCTTGAAGATACTAAAGAAATTAAACAGCTTGCAAAGGAGCTCAAAAAGAAAGAGCAAATATATATATTGGGTCGCGGTCTTTCATATGCTACTGCTATGGAAGCTAGTCTTAAAATCAAAGAGACGGCCTATGTTCATGCCGAAGGATTTGCAGGTGGAGAATTAAAACACGGAGTTATGGCTTTGATTGAAAAAGGAACGCCATGTATAGTTTTTGCGCCAAATGATGAAACTTACGAAGAAATTATCTCAAATGCTCAGGAAGTAAAAGCTAGAGGCGCATATGTAATAGGAATTGGTGCCAGAAATAATGATGTTTTTGATAAATTCTTCCAAACTGATGACATAAAAGAAGCAACTTTACTTCCCCAGATTGCAGTAATTCAACTTCTTGCCTATTATCTGGCTTTGGAAAAAGGAATCAAAGATCCGGATAAACCACGAAATCTTGCTAAATCAGTTACAGTTAAGTAGATTATTCTTTACTTTCACCGCCTGAACTATCTCCGCCTTCTTCTGTCTGTTGTGGTTGACCAGTTTCTTCCTCTTGTCTTCTTGCCTCCTGTAACGCGTGCAATTCAGCAGCCAGATCTTTAGGTCTAAATTTAATAACAGGGTTTCCACCTCGACCGCCAACTCCTTTAACAACTTCGTCGCCATGTAATTGCTGTCTCTTCGGTCTTCCTCTTACCATTGAAATTAATCTCTCACTTTTTCTTCTGCTTGTCAAGGCATTAGGCTTGTGATAAAATACTTTAATTCCCTAGAGTTAATAAGTTTGCAGGGAATTCTGTATTTGACAAATGGTAACGCCTATAACATATTTACGCGAGACCTATGACGAACTCAAAAAAGTCGTCTGGCCGACAAGAGACGAGGTAATAAGACTAACTCTCATTGTCATCGCAATTAGTATAGTTGTAGGACTTTACATCGGAGGAATCGATTTTGTCTTTACCAAGATAACTGAACTAATTATTAAATAATATGGATCAAACACAAACCCAACCAGTTGAAGAAGAAAAAGTAGAAGAAAAAACACCTGCCAGCAATGCTTCGCAAAACGATGCAGTCGAAGAAAAAAAGACAACAGACAATCCTGATGCAAAGTGGTATATTGTCCACACTTACGCTGGGCACGAAAATAAAGTTGCAAGAAGCTTAAAACAACGCATGGAAGCTATGGGTTTTGCAGACCGCATTTTTGATATCGTTGTTCCTGTCAAAGATACGATTAAAGTATCAGGAGGCAAAAAAGAAACAGTTAAAGAAAAAATCTTCCCAGGTTACGTTCTTATCAAAATGGTTCTTGATGATGAGTCATGGTTTTTGGTCAGAAGCACACAAGGAGTTACTTCATTTATTGGAGCGGCCAACAAACCAACCCCTATTTCAGAAGAAGAAGTACAAGCTATCCAAAAGTTTATGAATCAGGCAACTCCAACATTTCAGACCAATTTTACAGTTGGCGAAGCAGTCAAAATCACAGACGGACCTTTTACAGATTTCTTGGGAACTGTTGAAAAAATTGACGACGCAAGAGGAAAAATTCATGTTTTGGTAAGTATTTTCGGTAGAGAAACACCAGTAGAACTTGACTTTTTACAGGTAAAGAAAATCTAAACCTATGGCAAAAAAAATAAAAACACTTATAAAACTTAATATTCCAGCCGGAGCTGCAACTCCAGCACCACCTGTTGGTACTGCACTTGGTCCTCATGGACTTCCTATTATGGAATTTGTCAAAGCATACAACGATAGAACAGCAGATCTCAAAGGTCAAATCATTCCTGTTGTTATAACTGTTTATGAAGACCGCACTTTTAGCTTTATTCTCAAAAAACCACCGGTTGCTGAAATGATCAAAAAAGCAATAAGTTCTGAGAAAGGAAGCCAAAAACCAGGACGCGAAAAAGCAGGCGTTCTTACAATGGCTCAGGCTAGAGAAATTGCAGAGAAAAAACTTGAAGACTTAAATACTGACGACGTAGAAATGGGAGCAAGAATTGTAGCAGGAACTGCAAGATCAATGGGAGTAGACGTTCAATAATATGGGAAAGATAAAAATCAAAACACTCGGAGACGAGGAACAAGAGAAAAAAGATAGCAAGAAAGCTCAAAGAAAAGCTGAAGCAAAGAAAGCTGCAGAAGCTGCTAAAAAGGCTGCTGGAGAGATAGTTTCTGAAGAAACAGAATCTGTTTCAGAAAAAACTGAAGCAAAAGAAGAAGTAAAACAGGAGAAAAAAACAAAAAAAGACAAATTTGCTAAAAAGAAAAAGTCCGGACGCTCAAAATCATATCTAGCTGTTGCTACCAAAGTAGATAAATCTAAATTTTACAAATTATCTGATGCTTTAACTCTTCTTCCAGCACTAAAAATTTCCAAATTTGACGAAACAGTTGAACTTCACATAAATACAATTGAAGCAGGGATTTCAGGAAGCGTAACCCTCCCTCACGGAACAGGAAAAACAACAAAAGTTGAAATCGTAAATGTCAGCGTTGACCCAAAACATGTTGATGAAGTAATTAAAAGTGTAGAAAACGGAAAAATTGATTTTGATATTTTGGTTGCAACTCCTGATTCTATGCCAAAACTTGCAAAGATTGCTAGATTTTTAGGTCCAAAAGGTCTTATGCCAAATCCAAAAAACGGTACTGTTACTCCAAAACCAGAAGAAGTTGCCAAAAAATTCGCAGGCGGCCAAATGAATTTCAAAACTGAAGCTAAATCTCCAATCATGCACCTTACAGTTGGTAAAATTTCTTTTGGAGACAAAAAGCTTTCTGATAATGTAAAAGCAGCCGTAGCAGCAGTAAATAGCAAAAAAATAAAAAGTGCAACTCTAAAATCCACCATGTCACCAGGAATTAAGCTAGATATTGCCTCAATCTAAATTATCCTCTATTATCATAGAGATGACAGAGACAGCAGAATTTATCCCTACAAACAGATATAGCATAGAATTTGAACCCGCTGATCATGTTTCAGAACAAGAAGAAGCAGAAGAAATATTTAATAGATATAAAAATGGCGATCCCACGGCTCATTCGTGGAAAAGCGTTGAATTACTTGACCGGTTATGGGATCAGCAAGCAGAAATTTTATTTATAGATGGACTGGAATCTTCTTATTTCTATGACGCGGAAAGTAATTCAAATATACCCGGACCACCGCATAAGGATGATTTGTGGCAGGATCTCCCCGCTAGCCCAGAAAAAATAAATAAAAAACGCAAAATACGAGTTGTTAGCGGAGACAATGCCAACGTAGGAATATCGTTAGTTGATCGTGACCCTAACGCTGCAGCCGAGATGGAAGCTAAAGTCTCACGTGACTTAGAAAGTGTAGGAGGAGCTGAACTTAACATAGAAGCTTTATTGCATTATGATGCCCTCGCTTTATTAATAATTTCCGGAGTAATAAACGCTGGGGCTGGAGCAGTAATCTATAAGTTGGGACAAAAAAATATTATATCAAGAAGAACAATGCTAGCAATGATTATGTCATCTGCTGCAGGAGTAGGACTTTTTGGACTATTCAATACGGTTGGGCAGTCAGGACAGATTGGCGCATCAGCAAACTCTGATAGAATAAAAGATTTTGGACTGTGGCTATCTAATATAACAAAACCCCGACTACTTCCATCTGACTATCTTCAAATGCGTACCGCCATGTTTATCATGAAACTTAAAGACGCAATAGACTATCAGCACGAACAAAATCCACAAAATTTCCCTTCTGATATTCCAGCAAGTATTGTAGCTGGTATGACTCACTCACGTGGTGCACTAGATTTACTAAATAGCGAAGAGGCATGCGCTGAAGCAGTAAGAAAATATATTATTGAGGGCTTTGATCCAATTTTAAAAAAGATGCTTAAACTTAATCCCAATATTAAGAGAGAAGATGCAATAAGAAAAATAAAAACTTATTTAGCTGCAACGCATATTTCAGAGGTTGTTGAGCCTGATCAAAGTACAGTTGGTACTACAAACTTCCCAGAAGCAGCTCGTGCTGCAATAACAGAAGTTGCGAGTTTTCCAAGTAATAGGATACTTGAAGCACTAAAAGACTGGAGCTAAGCAGCGCTATTTACAAAGTAAGTCTTCCCTGTTATAATATTTTCAAGTCCAAAGACAGTGGGCACAAAATAAGTCCCACCGAGGAGCGCAGTGAGCTTAAATAAGCTCAAATATGGCACTCTTTGAGAGTGTCTTTTTTATTTTTATGAACACAGATAACAAAAAAGTAAGTCAAAATAGACAGAACAAAGAAAAGCTAGTTGCTGAGTATTCTGCAAAAGTTGAAAAATCCAAAGGTATGGTCTTTGCCAACTATCAAGGACTTACCCATCACCAACTCGAAGCTCTTAAACGTGCACTTAAAAAAGTTGACGCAGAATTTGTAGCTACAAAAAACTCACTTATTAAAATCGCACTTGGCGATAAAACAAAAGATGTTGAAGAACATTTCAACAAACCAACCGGTGTTTTCTTTATTTACAATGACATCGTAGAGCCACTTAAACTTTTAGCAAAAACCATCAAAGAACTTTCTCTTCCTGTAGTTAAATTTGGTTTCCTCGAAGGAAAAGTAATTTCTGATAAAGAAGTAGCAAAACTTGCTACACTTGCTCCACTTCCAGTACTCAGAGCACAGCTCTTAGGTCAAATGAAAGCACCAATTTCAGGTTTACACAGAAGTCTAAACTGGAATTTACAAAAATTAGTTATGACACTTAGTGCTATCAAAGATAAAAAAGCATAAAAGGAGGTGACTTATTTATGGCAAAAATGACAAAAGACGAATTAATGCAAGCAATTGAAGAAATGTCAGTTCTCGAACTTTCAGAGTTAGTTAAAGCTCTCGAAGAAAAGTTCGGTGTTTCAGCAGCAGCTACTATGGTTGCAGCAGCACCAGGAGCAGCAGCACCAGCAGGAGATGCAGGTGAAGCAGCTGAAGAACAAACAGTCTTCAACGTTGTCATTGCAAATTCTGGAGCACAAAAAATTGCAGTTATTAAAGCTCTTCGCGAATTAGTTCCAACTTTGGGACTTAAAGAAGCAAAAGACTTAGTTGACGCAGCTCCAAAAGAAGTAATGGCTCAGGTCAACAAAAAGACAGCTGAAGAAGCAAAAACAAAGCTTACAGCAGCTGGAGCTACAGTTGAACTTAAATAACAAAAATAGTATCTGGTATTTTGTATTTAGTATCTTGCTCGCCTCGCTGCGAAGCGGGTATATTAAATCTTTTACTAGGTGCTATTTTTTGTTTGCGCTAATCCATACTAAATACCAAATACAACATACAAAATACTCTTTTGCCTGTTGACAACAATGTTATAGTTTGTTACTTTATATATAGTTAAAGTATTGTTTGATTACTTATGAGCACTAATACAAAAACCAATATCTCCATAGATGATCTTCCAGATTTACTTACAGTTCGTGAGGTTGCAGAAGTTCTTAGAGTTTCTCCTCTCACTATCAAAAGATGGGGCAAAAGAGGTAAACTTCCTGCAATTAGAATTAATTCCAGAGGAGATAGAAGATACAAGAAAGAAGCAGTACTTTGGCTACTTGGTATTCAACAAAAAACCTCCTAAATCTTAAACGCTTTTTAAATATTCTGCTTGGTGAAGAGCTTTAATTTTTTCATTATCAGGCTTCCAAAAATGTTCTTTTATAAAAGCAAAAGTTTCTTTCGGATCTTGCGTGTTGACGCTAACTCCTGTCCCAATTTCAAAACCTCCTAAAATCCTCACCCTTGGTATAAAACGCAGATACCAGTTTTTGTTGGAAGAGATATAAAAGTTGAATGGAAACTCATATCCGTGTCTTATATCAAAAATTTGAATAAGACGCGAGATTGTAAAAGCAAAATCTTTAATCTGATGATCACTTATTGATCCAAAAAAATGTCCGTTTTGCTTTGGTGCGATCCAGACTTCATCTGGCCACTCGGACGTCTGTGGACAAAAAACCATAAAAGAATCTGTCTCTAAAACTTCCGGATTTTCTTTTTTATTTTTAAAAAGATTAAATTTCTTGCCATAAATGCCTGTATCAAGTAACGGTATATCAAGTTTTATACTACTGGAAACAGTTGTGATCTGAGTATGAGGATGAGGTAGACTTTCCCCTGCTGCATGTCCTCTGTTGTGAAACATATATACTTGTCCGTGTTTCTTTAAAGCATTAAACCTGTGTTTATAAGTTCTAAAGATAAGCTCTACCTGTTCAAATGGTAGCTCGTCAAAGTTTTTATGATGATCAGGAGAGTGAATTATAACCTCATGATTTGGGGTGAAAGGAAATTTATTTGGTATTACACGGATCTGCCACTGACTATCGCCTGTTTGTCCTCCATGTCTATAGATTTCTCCATCTTCTTTCTCTCTTCCGGGACAAAAAGGACAGATATCGCTTTTCTCTCCAATATTTGTTCTTTTTGAACGTCTTGGAGCAAGGATCACCCATTTGCCTGTAATTTTATTTTGCAAAAATTGAAAATCCGCCATACATTAATAATAAACAAAAACCTACTAAATACCAATAATTAACTTTCTATTATAATAGTTACAGGTCCATCAAGCTTTGCCTCTATTTTCATATCTGCGCCGAATTTACCTGTACCCACCTTTACTCCCAAAGACTTCACTTTTTCCACAAAATGATTATATATAGGCTCTGCTATTTCAGGACGTGCAGCGTTTATAAAACTTGGTCGGTTTCCGTCCTTTGTATCGCCATATAAAGTAAATTGCGATACAATCAAAATTTCTGCACCAACATCTTTTACTGATAAATTCATCTTACCACGCCCGCCATCGCTACGCTCAGGCGTTAGCGGGCGGGTCGGCTCATCTGCCATAACTCGAAGTTTTACTAATTTTTCAGCTAAGAAATCAGCTTCTTTTGTAGTATCTGATGTTGTAACGCCTAAAAGTACGAGAAAACCTTTATCAATAGAAGATATTTCTTTTCCATCTACAGACACGGATGACTTTAAAACTCTCTGAATAACTAACTTCATATCTATTTGCCAAGTATTACGAGGATTTCTGCGTCTTTTGGTTTTTCCTCACCTTTTGGAAGACTTGATAATTCTCCGCTGAGAAGTGATGCAATTTGCTGCACTAAGTTTTTTTGTTTGCCTGACAAATCAATAACTAATGTTTTTGCAGACTGACTTGAGGCATTGGCTTTCTCAACAATATTAATATTTAATCCTTTGTCTTTTAACTCTTTTTCAATTACAGCTGTCAGACCAATCGTGGGTGTACCATTATATAGAGCTACTTTAATAGGCGCAGCCTTCGCAGGTGCTGACTCTTGCGAAGAACCAAGGTTAACCGGTCCCACTTCAATAATTTTGTTTTCTATAGGATCATAAAGGATTGCTTTTTGTGCTTTACTATAAATCAGTACTTTAAATCCATTTTTAGCTTTAGCAAAAAATGGCTGATCTTTAAGTTTACTTACATCTGAAACAGTAGCAATAGTTGGTTGTTCATCCTTGGGAAGATCAATTAGCTTTCCTACGTTTTTAACCAAATCCTGCGATTCAATTTGAGCAGCAAGTGTAGGATTTTTCAGTAAATCCTGACTTTTTTTGTATTGAAGATAAAAATAACTTCCGCCTGCAATAAGAGCAAGCACTACTAAAATTCCTAATATCAATAATAGTATCTTTGATATTCCAAACTTATTTTTAACTTTTTCTGTTTCTGCCATATGTTCAAGTATTACAAAATCTAACAAACATTGTCAAATAACACTATTTTACAGAAGATACATAATCGTATATGGTTTTTGAGAGCTTCTGCATTCTTTCTCTTGCCAATTGCTCGTTTCCAACAGAAAATATACATAATACATATGGTCGCCTTGGCACATAAACAATTCCGCAATCACGAAAACCCTCATTGCCTTCACTATCAACAAAATCACCAATTTTGTGTGCAACCAAAACATTTGACGGCACTCCTGCTGCTAATTTGTCCGGAAATTTAGTTTTTGTTAAAAGATCAAGTATCTCCTCACTACTCTCTTTATCTAAAACTGATGAAAAATAAAGTGATTTTAAAATAGACGAATAATTTTTTGCCGAGATTAAGGCTCCCTGATCATCGCTTTGCAGATCTATATCAAGCCCCTGATAAACTGCTTCAAAATCTTTTGGTTCTATAAAAGGAACCAATGTTTTCGCCGCGGTATTATCTGATTCTGTTATTGTTAAACGGACTGCATCTGATGCTTTTATTCTTGCTCCTTCTCCTTTCTTCCATAAATCTCCAAATTGATCATCTAGTTGGTCTTTTTTAATTGTAATTTCAGGATCGTCTTGTCTGTGTGTCCTTTCTCGGAAACGATAATAAGCCATAACAACCGGAATCTTAAAAAGAGAAGCTGCATGGAATTCTACTTTTTCATTAATACCAATAGTTGTACCGGTAGGCAGATACTCAAAATACAAACCAAAACTTTCCCCATAAGGCTTTACCTGATTTCTTAATTCCGTTCTTAAATCTAAAAAATTAAGAAGAATATCCTGAGGAAATTCCAAAAGAATACGCTTAGAAAGAAGCGGAAATCTCATTTGATCAGCAGCAAAATCTTTAGCTGATTTTATTTCATTACTATTTTTATAAAAAACTGACAGGACAACAATATTTACCAATAAGCTAATAATCAAGCACACAAGGAAAATTCTGGTTTTGCCCATAATGAAGATCTTAAAACGCTATTAAGTTAAAGTCAAGAAGAATATACTATGACGAAACTATGAATTATCTGCCTTAAACGCTCAATTACATATTTCATGGACCTCCACCTCCTTCCTTATTTTCAAAAACTAAAGACCCATCAGAAGATAAAGCTATCCAAGAGAAAGTTATATCCTGAGTTGCAGGCTTAACAAGAAGGATGGTAAATCCTTTAGTCGATCTCTTGGTAATAATATAGCTTGAATTATTTTTTAATATGTCCTGTTCTATATCTGAGCTGTCTTTATCATCTACGCTAATACTGGCGCTGATAACCGGCGTATGATCATATTCTTTAGCAAATACAACTTCTACTCTGTCAGAATCTTTTTTGACAGTAGCAATTCCTGCTGTATCTTTGCCAAATACCGGATGACCACCAAAGACTACATTGCCCTTGAAAATAACATCACCAAAAAATGTAGCTAGCCCATTTATAATCAAATCCTTACCTGTAATAGTATCGATCACTGTTAAAATACCTTCAACCAAAGTATTATTCTTAACTCGTAGATTTGCTGAAACTGTTGCTAATCCATCAACTGAAAGTCCTGTCAGAGAAAGTTCGCCGCTAGCAGTAGAAACGATGCTTTCTATAATATCTGTCCTACTTTCTATGCCTACTGATGCGGACTGAGATGACGACTGCATTATACCGGCAACCATTGAACCTAAGCCCTCAATATTATCTGCCTTAATCCTTTTTGCTATAAGCTCATTAGTAACAATTTTTGGGGTAATTATCTCAAGACCAGCAACAAGTCTGTCTGTACTAATTTCTGAAGTAAATCCATCAACATGTGATCCTGATGCTAACTTAGACAAAACATCTTCTTCAAATTGCGGAGAATTCATGTCAATGTTTGCAAATAAAGCAGCTGTTGTACCATTATAAGAGTTGGATTTTATAAAAACAGTAATTTTACCAACACCTTCTGAGTTATAAGATTCCATTGCCTGACCTATGATAATTCCTGCTTTAGTTGCCTTCATGGCAACACCATTCACAGAAGAAGCAGTTAAGTAATCCCCATTTTTTATGCTTCCATTTTCAGTCGATACTTTAACAGGTACACGTCCGGCAAGTGCAATTGGTATTGCGCGTCCTCCGGTTATCAAACCATCGTCTTGGGACAGTCTCAAGGCAGGACTTTCGGAATAAACTCCGATCACACCATAGTCATAAGCTCCTTCCGATTTTTTAACAAATCCTCTCTCGTTTTGATCGATACTTACTAAATCTCCAGGCTCAATAGTATCATCGCGTGTCGGATAATCTTCGGCTACATCATAAGAGCCATTATTTGTAGTTATACTATGTGTAAAAACAAAAGACCCTGTACTACCTTGTTTATTGTTAAGGTTGGCAGAAAGAGATGCTACAAAAAATATAGAAGCAAGATTTTGCTGAGAATTTTGTTCCCCAGCGGCTTGAGATGTACCAGCGTGAAATTTCAATGCATAAGATTGATCAATTGAAGATGAATACATGTAGCCTTCTGCTGATGTTCCCTCAAGCGTTCCGGCAAATAAATTATTGTTGTAAGGAAGTAAGGTTGATATTGTGTCTATTGAACCAGTTCCACCTGCCGCAATAGTACCTACAGTATTTTGAGAAACCCTTGTCCACGATTTACCTTCATCATATCGATATATCTCAGCGCCATTTGGCTCATTTGTACCAGCATAAAGCCTGCCATTGTATACAGTTAGCGCCGTAACACTATCAATACTCGCGGTTCCTATAGTTCCGGCAGCACTATTAAGACGAGTCCAAGAGTTTATGGGCGCTGCTCCTCCCGGAGGCTCCTGATACATTAAAATATCTGCCTGATTTGCTGCTCTTCTTATTGCAACAATTAGCTTTCCTGCCCATACAGTCATTGCCGTAATTTCGTTTGTACCTGTTTGAGCAGCGTTATCAATAAGATAAGACCCTGTAGCACTTGCCAAATTAAGAGCAAAAAATGGACTTCCTCCTGCGATTCCATTCCACCTAAGGACATCTGCATCTCCCGCTTTTAAGGTTCCAATAATAAGCTGGTTATTGACCACTACCATCTGAGTAATCATATCCATACCTATTGAATTTGTAGCAACGAAAGTTCCGGCTGTGCCGTTGACAGCTATCCATGTAGTGCCTCCGTTGTACATATATATTTCAGCTTTTGTAACTTCACGTGTTCCTATTAAAAGTCTTCCGCCAAAAACTGCCATCGTAGAAACTCCATCAATTCCTGTTGTTGTCACAAACTTACCTGCTGTGTTGGTTACATTAATCTGCGTCCAGCTTGATCCTCCATTGTATCTATATACTTCTCCTTTATCGGGCTCCGTTGTTCCCGCATATAAGTATCCGTTGTAGACAGTCATGGAGGAAATCATATCTATAAGTGTTGTAGCGTTATCACCAACAGTTCCTGCTGTACCTGAGATTTTTGTCCACGTACCCAAAGCATCTCCGTTGTAACGGTAAATTTCTGCTGAGTCAGCTTTATTTGTCCCAACATATAAGCTCCCATTGTAAACTACACTAGCTGAAATAGACGCAATTGCAGTAGTTGCTCCGCCACCAATTGTTCCAGCTGTTCCTGTAATTTTTGTCCACTTCTGCACGTCACCTGCGCTTGTATTTGGTCTGTTATTAATAATCAAATCTCCTGAAAATGTAGCCGTTGGAGTACCGGCATTTATGCCTCCAAATACAAATTTTGCTGAGCCTGTGGAGGTTCCGCCGATTGCAAAATCAAGCGTTTGGTTTCCGGGTGACAAAACTCCGTTATTTACCTGCCACCTGTCTGTGCCTCCTCCGCCGCCGCCTGTTCCACAGCCTGCATCGGTTGTGTTACAAACAGTTTTAACAGATCCTCCTTCAACTATTTTGAATTTACCTGCTGTTGTGTCATACCATACAGTTCCGTTAGTTGCTGTCGGATCTCCTGCTCCTCCGGTTATAATAAGTGCCTTACCGGATGCCAAAGTAGTAATTGCACCCAAAGTTATCCCACCTGTTGCGGTGCCATTTATACTTACCGTACCTGATCCTTTTGCATTTATAGAAAGATTTGCATTACTTCCAGAATCAATAACAGTAAGCCCTGTTGTGCCACCTGTTGCTGCTCCAGTAATTTTTAAACCAGTAGCAACTGATCCTGTTGAGGCGTCGATTTGCAATACAGGATTTGTGGCACCATTTGCTCCAACAGTTAAAGCAGAAGCTGAATTAGACTGAACAGTTTGAGCCGCAGTAAAAGTCTGAGCAATTGATAAACCGGCAATTGTTGTTGTAGAGGAAGGAAAAGTCATGGTGGTTGAATCTGTACCGCTAAACGAGAGAGTATTGTTTACTGTTAGAGTTTTACTGTTGGCAAGAGTAAAAGTTCCTGTGGTTTGAGTAACTGTAAGCCCTGAAACTTTTTTGGCATTAAACGCATATGGCACAGCGGAAAACCTAACTCTTGGAGTCATTTCGCTATCTGCTCCGACTTTAATCCCTAAATATAAAGAATCTGAATTGAAATCAACGTTACTAAGCGTAGAGTCAACTGTTCCCAAAGAAACCTGAAAAATTCCATTTACTGTTGAAACTGTTTGCACTTCATCCCAGAGATTTGTCCCTGCGCTTGATGCATCATAAAGAGTAAAAGTTACCGAATAGTTATTGTCGGCAACGTTTGTGCCATCACTGTTTACGAGTTTCCCCTGAAAATTAATTTTTTCATAAATTCCAGCCGCAGCATTCACTTTGCTCAAATTAAAAGTTAAAAGTGCAAAATGCAAGGTTACAGTTAAAAGTGCAAAACTTAGAAAGAATGCAAAAAGCTTACGTCTTAAAATACGACTTTGAACTTTTAACTTTGAACTTTTAATTATATTTATATTATTCATATATTAAAACAGGATTAAATCAGTATGCGGCTGAGGCTAATTACAAGTCAAATATTGACAAATATTGCATAAAATTGCATACTATTGTTATAAATTGCATATTCTAAAATGAATAATTTATTAAGCGTTAAACAGGTCGCATTTATCTTAAAAGTCCACCCACTGACTATCCGCCGTTATATAAATGAGAAAAAACTAAAAGCAGTCAGAGTCGGAGGAAATATCCGTATTCTTGAAAATGATTTGCAGGATTTTCATAAAGATGTATCTACTCCTCATACTGACAAAGGGCCATTTAGAAGGTTTAAAAAAATAATTGATAAACAATTTAGCTCTGAAGATCCGTTCTTAAGGCTTCAGGGAAGAGCAGCAAGTCTTAAATTAACATGACAAGTAAAAAAGTTTTTATAGCATCTGATGGTTTTGTCGCCTTTATTGACCGAGCACATCCAAAGCATATTTATGCCAGCGCAGAGTTTCGTTATTTTGCCGAAAACAACTTTCAGCTATACACAACAATAGTTACAATTAGCGATGTGTGCGATGAATTATCTACAAGCATAAGTCCTACAATGGCTAAAGATTTCCTGCGGGCAATTGAACTAAGCAACATAAATCTACTTCTTCCCGAAGAATCAGATGTAAAAAGAGCCTTAAGACTTATAACCGGAAGTCAATTGTCTGATCTTAGCTTTAACAGCGCTCTGATGTCAGTGATGTGTAACAAGAGAAGTATTCCCCAAATCTGTACATTTAAGTATCTTCATTCCCTATTTGGTTTGCAAAAATTCTATCTTCCTGTATAAGATAGAATCAAGAATTATGAATAATAAATTAATAAAAAAGTTTTTCTTAATCTCTCTCGTCTTCGTCATATCTCAATCCTCAACTCTCAATCCTCAACTCTCTTATGCCGCTATGCCTTCAAGCGCTAATTATCAACTTCAAGAATACAGCTTTGGCAGTGGCGGCGAAGACAATGCGACGTCAACTAATTTCAAACTAAATGCTGTTGCCGGAGAAGTTGAGTTCGGTCAATCTTCGTCATCAAATTACAAAGCAGGCACAGGCTTAACCTACATTATGATGGCAAACGTACCACCTGCTCCCACTTTTACCAATCCAAGTAGTTACTACAATAAGCTAAAAATTGTACTTGCCACAGGCAGTAATCCAAGTGATGCTCAATTTGCTATTGCTATCTCACCTGATAATTTTTCTAGTACAACTAAGTACGTTCAGGCTGATACAACTCTTGGCAACTCTCCTGTCTGGCAGACATATGCTACCTGGGGCGGCGCAAGCGGTACTAATATCATAGGCCTAGCAACAGGAACAACTTATACGGTAAAGGTTGCTGCAAAACAGGGAAATTTTACAGAGTCTCCTTATGGACCCACCTCTCAGGCAGCTACAATAACTCCGACTTTATCGATGAGCTTAAGCACAAATAGCGTTAGTATAGGAAGTCTTACCCCTGGAAGCGTTACTACTTCCGGAACTCAGGTAACTACAACTCTTTCAACCAACGGTACAGGAGGAGCAGTTGTTTATGTAAATGGCGCAAATAGCGGACTTTTAAGTTCAAGCACAAGCTACACTATCTCAGCAGTAAGTAGCGACCTCTCAGGAGCAACAGAAGGATATGGACTTAGAGCTGTAAGCGCAACGCAATCTTCAGGCGGACCTATGGAATCTATTTCACCATATAACGGCAGTGGAGATAACGTTGGGATTTTAAACTCAACTAAGCGTCCCCTTTTTGATTCAAGCGGTAGTCCTGTCACTTCCGGACAGGGTGTTTTTGAGCTAAAAGCAAAAGCAAGTAGTCTTACAAAAGCTGCAACAGATTATACAGATACGCTCACGATTATAACTTCAGCAACATTTTAAGTCCTATTGACAACCCAATAAAAATCCTCTTTACTAATATAGTATTTAATTATGTTTATCTCGCTGCCTAAAAAAGAGAAACTCCTTCACCTTGGCCTTGCCGGCCTTTTAGTTCTTGGACTTATACAACCAATTTTCTACCCAAAACAAGCACAAGCTGCCGGAACTGGTTATGTACGCCTAGACAGAATCAAAGCTTCAACTACAACAGGTGGCACAGTTTGTATTAACAACGCAACTACAGGCACAGAGGCAGATGTTCAGGTGACTTTTCCAACAGGTTTTACAGTCAATACAACAGCATCCAACTGGACAGTAACAACAACCAATCTTCCAAGTGGAGCAACAGCCTGGCCAGGCATAACTACGGCTTCTGCTGTTTCTTCTCAAACAGTAACCTTTCCAAGTAGTGACTTAAGCGCAAGTACGCTTTATTGTTTTAACTTCGCTTCATCAAGCACATTGACTACCAGCACAGCCGGAAATGACAAAACAGGATCTATAGTTACAAGAACAGGAGCATCGGCAGCAATTGACACGATAAATTATGCAGCATCTATAATCTCAAACGACCAAATCGCCGTAACCGCTACCGTTCCTTCCACCTTCACGTTTGCTTTAAGCGGAAACACAGCCGCTCTTAGCACTCTTTCTACAAGCTCTGTAACTTCTGCTACGGGCATAACAGCAACAGTTAATACTAATGCTACTAACGGCTGGATTGCCTGGGTAAAAAGTACTAACGGATCATTAAGCTCCTCAGCAACTAGCGACACTATCACCTCTCCCGGCTCATCAAACGCTACACCTGAATCATTAGCTGCCCAAGCAGGTTATGTACTTGATACTGATTTAACTACTGATGCAGGAAGCGGTGGCGCTGTAACAATTGACGCAGAATTTAACGGAACAGATACAAACTCAGGTGGACATTTGGTAACAACTTTTGCAGCAATTGCCAGTGCAAATGGTCCTGCTGCCGGAGACGTAGTAACACTAGTTGTTAGAGCAAAAGCAGGATCTCTTAATAAGGCAGCTTCTGATTACGCAGACACCCTCACAGTTACCGCAGCCGGTCAGTTCTAAATTAAATTAGAATATGCTATATTAAGTGCATCTTTAATATATGCTGCAAAAATTAAAAATTCTTTTTCTTTTCTTCTTGCTCCCCACAATCTGCATGTTAGCTTTCACCCTAAGGTCAAACGCTCAGACACAGACGTTTAATATAACTACCTCTCCAAATGCTTTTGATCTAACCGCTGATCCCGGTCAAACTCTAAAAGAAACAATAAAACTTAGAAACAATAGTGATTCGACTCAAAATCTAAAAATTGAAATTAAAAAATTAATCCCCACACAGAACGGTCAAATTACCATTCGCGACTTCAAAAAGGAAGAAGATTATCAACACTGGATTTCTCTTGAAAATACAGAGATAAAAGCAAATTCCAGAGAGTGGAGTTTTATTACTTTCACTATCAACGTGCCAAAAACCGCTGCTTTTGGTTATTATTATGCTCTTGTTATATCGCCTGAGAGAGAGAATCAGCAGGCACAAACTCCACAAGCAAAATTAACAGGAGAAATAGCTATTCCTGTACTTCTCGCGGTACAAAAAGACGGCATGAAATTTCAAGGTTCATTTGATGAATTTAAAGCAAGTAGTAACGTCTACGAGTATCTTCCTACTGATTTTATGACGACTTTTGCAAATACTGGTAACGTACATGTAAAACCTGTTGGAAGCATTTTTATCAAAGATATATTTGGCAGAGAGGTAGCAGTACTTCCTATTAATAAAGAGCAAGGGAGCGTACTTCCAAGCGCCAAACGCACCTTCGCTACATCCTGGACTGATTCTTTTATTTACTATGAAAAACAGGATGACGGCAGCCCGCTTCGCAGCGAGGCGAGTAAAAAACTCAAAATAAAATTTGAAAAAATCCTTGATCTGAGAATTGGTAAATATACTGCCAATGCTTTGGTTGTAGTCAGCGCCAAAGACCGTGATTATTCGTTTGAAAAATCAACTACTTTCTGGGTTTTCCCGTGGAAAATAATTCTTGGAATTTTAATTTTTGTACTACTGGCCGGAATTGGTTTTGTTAGCACAGCTAAATCAACTACCAGAAAGATAAAAGGATTGTTTAAAAAATGAAAAAATTTTATATATTACTAAGCACACTGCTTTTTGCCGGGCTTTTAATTGCCTCTTCCGACGCTTTCGCGCAAACATCTGGATTAAATATAACTGTAAGCCCCACTGTGCTTGAGCTCTCAAGCGCTCCTGATCAACAAACAACAGGCAGATTCAGGCTTCGCAATAATTCTTCTGAGAACCTTAACCTAAGTATAAAAGTTGACAAACTAAATGCCAATTTACAGGGACAAGTCTTACCTGCAAATCCTAGAGCTGAAGACTCATATATTTCCTGGCTTTCGTTTGATAAAACTAACTTCACAGCTCTCCCCCGTGAGTGGACAGACATAAATTACAGCTTGAAAATCCCTAACGATGCTGCTTTTGGTTATTACTATGCCATAAGAATCTCTCAGGTTGGAAAACAGGACAAATCAAACACAACGATTCTTGGAGAAATAGTTATTCCCCTTCTTCTTGACGTCAAAAACGGTGGAGCTGTAAAAAAAATAAAGCTAGTTGATTTTAAAGTAAATGCAGTAAGCGAATACCTACCTATAGCATTTACTACAACTGTTGAGAACGCCGGCAACACACATTTAAAGCCTCGGGGCAACATATTCATAAGAAACTCAAGCGGTAAAGACGTAGGGCTTCTGGAGGTCAATGAAGGACTAGGAAGCGTACTTCCGGGTAGCAAACGAGAATTTACAAGCAATTGGATAGATGGGTTTTTGGTTAAAGATGAAAGCGGAAAAATTAAAATCAATTGGAACAAATTAACAGAATTTAGAATCGGCAAATATACTGCCAATTTACTTTTGGTTTATGATAACGGCACGCGTGATATTGCTCTAGAAAAATCCTTAAGCTTTTGGGTAATCCCCTACACTGCAATCGGAATAATGATTGCCACTCTTATAGTAATTTTCTTAGTTTCCCGATTTTTCCTAAGAATATATATTAAAAATCAAATTTCAAAAATCAAATCTCAAAAATAGCTATGCCGCTGCTCTTTTTTTTCATATTATCATTAATCTTTCCATCTCCCGCCTCAGCAGAGACTCCAAATCTCCTTACTGTCTCTCCAAGTATTATCCGTCTTGATCTTGCTACCGATAAACCGGAAACGGTTTTGGAGTACAAAAATAATTCAAATAACACTATCGAATTATCACTTAGTGCATCAGACTTTAACGAACTAGAACATGGATACGAACCAGCTTTTATAAATCAGAAAGATGCTAAAAATTATAAATACTCTCTTTCTTCATGGATTAGTTTTGACAAAAACACAATTCTTATTGCGCCAAAAGCTTCGGAAAAAATAACTGTTTTTATAAACAAAGATCAATTAAGTCCAGGTGGTCATTACGGTTCTATACAGGCAAGTGTTGTAAATCCAAATACCAATGACGCAGTTGCTATACAAAGCGTTCTTTCAAGTCTTGTTTTTGTACGAACTAATACTGGCAAAGAGAACGAATCTGCAAAAATTCAATCTCTCGAGCTTCAAAGGAATTTATTAAACTTTCCCAAAACTTTTACTCTACGTTTCCAAAATACAGGAGATACTGATCTTATTCCCTATGGTTTAATTATCATAAAAGACATATTTGGAAGCGAAGTGGCAAGAGGTATTTTAAACGAAGGCTCTCTTATCACTCTTCCCGAAAGCATCAGAAGCTATGAAGTTAAAATAAATTCCAACATATTTCTCTTTCCGAGCTTATACACTGCAGAATTTAAAGGTCATTTTGGTAAAACAAACCAAAAAATGGAAAAAGAAATTAAATTCTTATCAGAAGGCAGTTTGCCTATAATTTTTATTTGTTCAATAGCTATAATCGCAGTTATTACTTTTTACAGATTTAGAAAGAGGGCTTAAGAAACTACTGACTTATTACTGAAACCGATCCTATTACTTTAGAATAATATTCTTCAACTAGCTGTATTTGACCACCTACTACTACAATGCTATAAATTTTTCCGTTCTTTTCTAAGAATCCGCTTTTTTCCGCTCCGTCTGTTTCTTTACTAAATACCGCTACCCTACTTCCACCTAACTCCCCTTCTGTCTCTCTATAGTTGTTGTCGCTTCTTCTTAGCATTACAGCCGGATAATCGTCAAGAGAATCATTTGGTGCCACTTGCACTGCAAGACTTATCCTAGGGCTTATTGTGCCACAGGAAAAGCTTTCTAAAACAGCAGGACTTAGACTATTTTTGTAGATATTGGCATCAGTTGGATATGAAAAACTTACATATTTTCCTTTGTAGGTTGTCCACGTTGTTTCTTTTTTTGGGGAAAGAACTGGTTCTCTATCGAGGATGTTTGCCATTGCCTTCCTTTTATCTTCAGTGGACAAAACTTTATTTGAAGAACTATTGTTTACCCATAAATATAAGCCAAAAATTATAAAAAGGAAAAAAAAGCCTAGAAAAATATATCTCTTCACTATCTTTAGATTCTATCACGTCTTAAATTTTGGATAATGCAGATTATTTATTTACTTCCACCTGTTGCCGGAGGATCTCCACCACGATTTCTTCCTCCTATTAACTTCGCTCTTAGCTCTTGCAGTTCTCTTAGTTTATCCGGAGTTATCCTGTCTCTTTCTATGACCGCAGGTGGAACAATTGCATCAAGAGCATCCCTAAAACGCTGCTGATGCGATCTTCCCTGTTCATCATCTTGACTCATATATCTATTACTATTTTAATCAACAAAAATAAATACTGTCAATATAGAATATTTTTACTATTTAATAAAAATGTAATTTTTGCTACGCTAGAGGTGTATGGTAATTGGCAAAAGAATTTATTTAATAATATTTGCTTGTTTCTTTTTAATTCTTGCCGGTATTGTCAGAGCAGATGAAGACATCGCTGTCACCGGTACAGTGCCGCCAAAGCAAGCTGATTTTCAGTTTGAATTTCTCATAACTGATGGGAAATCAAATGCTTCCCAAGACGAAACTCTTTCTTATCAAATAAAATACGGAGCAGAAAACTCTGCCGGATTTACAACTTCAAGCACAATAGTAGTCGATTACAATTCAACTATTTTGGATTATATCGTGGGGAGTGCTGGAAATGGTTATGGAGGAGCAACACCAGTTGTTGATGTAAATAATAAAACTATCACTTGGTCAATAAATCTCCCAAGAAATACGCTAAATCAAACTATTAACTTTCAACTTAAAACAAATAGCAGCAATATCTCAAGTAGCGCTACTAACTTTACTATAAAAGCCAAGATGAGTAATCAATATGTCAATATGCCCAACAAAACAATTACTCAGGCATATCAATATAACTCTTCTCTTGTCACTCCTACTCCAACCTCTGTGCCAGCTGCCACTTCCACTCCCACTAAAGGCCCTACGCCAACCGGTATTATAACGCCTACAAAAACTCCAACCCCTACTCCAAAAGCCAAAGCTAAGCTCGTTCTTAGCGGAGTGTCGTTTAGTAAAATATCTTATAACAGCGCAACTATAAATTTTCAGACAAATCCTGCTGCAAAAGCTACGCTTGCCTACGGCACAGCTGCAAATAATTTAGGTCAATCAATAGGTCTTTCCGAGGATACTTCTCACAGTGTAAGTATTGAAAATTTAAGCGCAGAAAAAACCTATTATTTTCAAATCTCAGCAACTGATCCAAGCGGACAAAAAATAACTTCTGACATTTTTACCTTTAAAACAGCAGAAGATTCATCTGTTGCCCCTACTTTTGAAAACAATGTCGTTGTTATAACAAGTAGCGGAAACGTTCTTTTATCAGAATCAAAAGATAAGGATAGACCTGGAAATGCAACAGCTTTGGTGGCTGCGGATACTCCTTATGAAATCACTTATAGAGTGAGGCAAAAAATATCTCTTAAATCAATTCAGGCAGTGATGAAAAAAAATATAGCATTAGGCATTCAAAGTCAAAAAGTTTTGGGCACAAGTGAAATTATCACTACTATGATAGAGAAAGAGCCCGGTGTATATGTAGCAAGAATTAAAACAGATATAGCAGGAGTTTTTGACGTATTTGTGCGCATGCATGACACCAAAGGAAACATAACGGAGGAAAAAGTAGCTAAAACAAAAATTATGCCTCCCCTATCAGTTTATGACAAGGATACACAAAGCCCAATAAGCGATTCGAGAATCTTTATTGAGTATCTAAACCCTGATACAAAAAAATATGAAAAACTAACAGGCGAAAAATTTGAAAACATTCCTAACCCAATCTTCACGGATCAAAATGGTATAGCAAGAACAGTTTTGCCCTCTGGGAAATATCGTGCTCAGGTAGGTGCTTTTGGCTATGACGCAAAAGAGATTACTTTCACTTTGGGAGCAAATTCAGGAGATGAATTTCCACAGGTGGTTTTAAAAAAGAATCCGGCTAATCTTTTAAACTATATTCGCTATTATAGTAATGCAATTACTGATTCATACGCACAGTTTGTAAAAAACATAACCCATCTTCCTTTCCCAATCCGCTTCTTTAGATTAATTGCCGTCTTTATAGTATTTGCTTCAATTTTTATAACCTACCTTCTCTTTCATCTTAGAACACGCGTTTATCCCAAAAATTTTATCTCCTACTTCTTACATCATTTTAAAAATATATTTAGCAAACATGGCTCACAGAACTTTTCAGTCAGGATAACAGACGGGCAGAATGGAAGGATTAGTCAGGTTTTAGTTGAAACTGTTGATCCTGAAACAGATGAAATAATAAACTCTTCAGTGTCTAATAAAAACGGTGTTTGTTTGATTTCAAATCCTAAGACAAGAAAAAAGCTTAAATTATTAATAACCAAACAGGGCTTTTCGCCTAAGGATATCACCGTTGAAACTGATAATTCTAGAGAAGGATTTACAGTGATTTTAGAAAAAGGAGAAAATCCCACTCATTCGTGGCTTAGAAAAACCATTGATATGTTTTTAGAAACAGGAGGGATTTTCTTTGAAGTTGGACTTCTAGCTTCACTTTTTCTTGAGCTTCTATTCTTCTCTCTTTTTGGCTTTATCGCAGCTATTCCGTTTTTTATCCTTTCACTGTTTAATATAATCCTTTGGATTTTTTATCAACAAGAAAAGCCAAAAATTTAAACCTAAGTTCCTACGACCTTATACAAAACAGCATCTCCTGCTCTTTTATACTCCCTGATCGCTCCTGCTCTCTCCATAGTTGCTATAGCCTCACGAAATTGCTCAAGATCGGCAAGAAGCATGGTTAACGACGCCCCTTGATGCATATCAACTACAAGATACTCAGGACTACCTGAAAAATTAAGCCACCAACATTCTTTTTGGGGGCAAATGTCAGCGCTTAATTTATTTTTACTTGGATAAATAAGATAAATTTCTTTCCTGTGGGAAAGATGCGGAACTAAGCTTTGCTGAGCAGCAACACTTGCGCCTGTTGGAATTTCTGCCAAAACTTCCCTGTTATTCTCTATCCATGCTTCAGTTTGTACAAATTCTTTTTTTGATAGCTTGTTTAGTGCAAAATGAAAGTGCCACTGTAAAAATAAAACTACAGCAAGCATAGCAAGAATAACATGCGTTATGTTTATCTTTTTTGATTTCAAAAATAAGAGCACATCTGCTGCTCCAACCAAAAGAAAGATAGATAAAACTGCTCTGTGATGCATGAAGGGACTCCACATGCGGGAATAAGCATCTCCTGTAAGAAAGTACTGGCTAAGATCAAGAATAAAAGCCAGCATTGCTCCAATTGAAAAAAGCGGTAAGAAAGAATACCAGCTCAGAGAATACAACCACACTTCTCTTTTTTCAGATGAATCAAAAAATTGTGTTACATACCCTGATATATCTCTAGGTAGAGACGGTTGGTATTCAGATGATCCACCGGCAAAAAACTTAACTACCTCAAAAGCCGCAAAAGAACTTACTATTCCTATAATTCCCAGAAGAATTGCGAGTTTTCGTCTTTGCCCCTGAAAAAACCAGATAGCAGCAAGTCCTGATAAGGCAATTCCCATATTTTCCTGTGTCAAAAGCAGTAGGATGGTTGAAGCCGTAAAAAGTCTCCACTTCCCTACCTGCCAGAAATATAATATCCATGCAAGTAGTCCAACGCCGATAATCACGGGATGAAAATCAAAATAAATTGCAAATTGAATTCCATAAAACAATAAATATATAAAAGTAAGGATTACTGATTGATAAAAAGTGAATTTGCGAACCTGTAAGTATTTGAAAATAGCAATGCCTGAAAATGATATCCAAGCAGCTTGAAATAAAAGCAGTAGCCTCACGTCGTTCCAAAGCCAATATAAAGGAGCCAGAAGCGGCAAAGTAAGCGCCAAATGATCACCAAGGATCATTTTCATTTTAATAGTATTAAAAGGATAAAGAAGATTGCTATATTGCCAAATAGACTGGTCATATATCCCAAGATCGAAACCGCCCGAGAGAAAATTTTGTTGATGGATTATGGAAAGAGAAGAGTAAACAACAAAAAATAAAAAACAAATAATAAGCAAAAAATATTTTTTAAATAGCTTCATTGAAGTATATCAATATACTAATTAATATATCAGTACTTTTTATTTTTTCTTTTAAGAATTAGCCATATAAATTTAATTAGAGATAGCTGTCTTTTCAACCTCCAAGGCTCGCGGATAAGACGAAATAACCATTCAAGTCCTATTTTACGGACGAAAAAGGGTGCCCTTTGCACATTACCGCTAATATAATCAAAAGCTCCTCCTACTCCCATGGCGGCTTTAACAGGAAGCTTATTCAAATTTTTATAAATCCATTCTTCCTGCTTTGGCGCGCCAAAGGCAACAAAAAGAATATCAGTTGGACCAAAAATGACAGAGCCTCCAGTTTCTTTCCATTCTTCGCCAATAAATCCAATTTTTAGCCACGGGTACTTTTTTCTTAAGCGCTCTACCGCTTTCTCTGCTACTCCGCCTTTTCCTCCCAAAAAGCCCATGGAGACGGGCTGATCCTTTGATGCCAGACATAGCTTTTCGATGAAATCAGTGCCAGTTATACGTGATTTTAGAGGTTTACGCATAAGTTTTGCGGCAAATAAAAGCCCTATGCCGTCAGGCAAACTAACCTCAGCTTCGTTTAGCTTGTCTTTATAGTCCAAATGAGAACTTGCGTAAGTTAGTATTTCGGGGTTTGGGGTCGTTACAAAGAACTTCTTACTACCATTTTTAAGTCTTTGCAAGACATACTCTAAGACTTTTTCCTCTGGTTCAGAGGTAATTTTCACGTCTAATATATTTATGGACTTTAACATGTTTCACAAGAGACTTTTAAGACTCACAGCTGAAATCCAAAAACTCTCTAAATATTATTTTTTGATTATATAAATTATACAATATTTGAGGCTAAAATTCTCTCTTTAGCCTCAAAATATAATATATAAATCTGTAACTAAGGTTTTACACTTATCAGGACTTATAATTTTGTGAAAATTTGAAGATGATTTTGCTGATTTCATGAAAAATACTTATAAAAATTAACTACTACAAGATTTATTTTTTGTTAATACTTCTTTTGTATAACTCAATATTCTCCATGGCAACTCCCGTACCCCTCGCAACACAAAGCAAAGCTTCCTCTGCCACATGACACGGCACGCCTGTTACCTCAGTCATGAGCTTATCAAAGTTGGTAAGAAGAGATGAGCCTCCTGACATTACGATCCCCTTGTCAATAATGTCACTTGCAAGCTCTGGTGGGCATTGTTCAAGAACTTCTTTAACGCCTTTTATGATCTCGATAAGAACCGGTTTTATTGCTTCGTTTACCGCAAGTTCATCAAGTATAATCGTACGCGGAAGACCTGTAATCGAGTCCCGCCCCCGAACCTCCATACTAATAAGATCAGCTGAAGATTTCTTCTTATCAATATCAGCTGTAGCATTGGCTATTTTTATCTTGATATTTTCAGCTGTTGTTTCTCCAACCAGAAGATTAAACTTCTTCTTAATATAATTTGCGATTGCTTCATCAATTTTGTTGCCTGCAACACGCACAGAACTATGCACCACCACTCCGCCAAGTGAGATAACCGCTGATTCTGTCGATCCCCCGCCTATATTTACAATCATATGTCCTGCGGCCTGAGCAATAGGAATTCTAGCGCCAATCGCAGCAGCAAGTGGTTCATCAATTAGATACGCAATTTTAGCGCCAGCTGACATGGTAGCATCTAGAACCGCTCTTCGTTCAACTTGGGTAACTCCAGATGGTATACAAACCATAACTTCGGGTTTAAAAAAACGGGCATTTCCGCAAACTTTGTCAATAAAGTATGAAAGCATACCCTCTGTAATTGTATAGTCAGCTACTACTCCATCACGGAGAGGACGCATGGCAACGACATTTCCGGGAGTTCTTCCAAGCATTTCTTTGGCTTCCCGTCCTACTGCAACCACGCGGTTTTCTTCAGCAGTTACAGCAACAACTGTAGGTTCATTTAAGACAATTCCCTCACCAACTACATAAACAAGGGTATTTGCAGTGCCAAGATCGATTCCGATACGTTTTGTAGTTGGAAGTTTAAAGTTCACCATAATTCTAGATTTATATATCAGACTATATACTTTCTATATCATTTTTTTCTTTTTAGCCTTGTGAGACTATACTATACCAATCCCCTGCTTTCTTGCAAGAGGTAGAACAAGAGAGTATAATTTTCTAAGTAGATATGAAAGAACAATTACTTGAACAGGAAGAACACATGCATCACAAGCACTCTACAAAAAAACAGATTACAATTTTTCTGCTTGTATTATGTTGCCTAGTCCTTGCAACTGCACTTGTTATACTTTATGGCAAGGGTTATAGATTTAAATTTCAGGATGGACCAAGAATCGCAAATACCGGAATTTTACAAACAATAAGTAAGCCTACAGGAGCTCAGGTTTTTATAAATGACAAACTGGCAGCCTCAACTGACAGTTCTGTAAATCTGCCCCCTGGAAAATACACTATAAAAATTGCCAAAGATGGCTACAACGACTGGATAAAAGATATTCAAATTGAGGCTGAAGTCGTAAGTTCTGCCAACGCCCTTCTTCTTCCTAAAAGCCCAAGTCTGCAAAGCATTTCAACGTTCGGTGTTGAATCAGTAGTAGCTGATCCCTCTGGCACCAGACTTGCCTTTAAGCTAGCCTCAAACTCTGCTAAGAAAAATGGCATTTATGTTTTTGGCATGACTTCTTTTGGCTTTCCTGTTCTTGCTGGTCAAGGAAGCGACACACAAATCGTCGATGATTCATTTGATATTTTTTCAGAAAGCGAAATATCATGGTCGCCTGATGGTAAGCAAATTTTAGCTGTAATAGGAAGCAAAACAAACAGTCCAAAATATTATCTTCTTAAAGCTGATGGACTAAATTCAACGCCTCAAAACGTAACGCTCACAATAGATACTCTTTTTGAAACGTGGGAAAATCAAAGACAGGAAAAAGAAAACGCCAGACTTAAATCACTAAAAATACAGATTCAAGCCTTTGCTAAAGAAAATTTCAAAATAATTTCATGGTCACCTGATGAAACAGAAATTCTCTATCAGGCATCAGTTAGTGCTCAAATGCCAGTATTTAGAAAACCAAGAATTATCGGAAATAACCTACTCTATGAACGCCGCGATTTGGAAAAAGATGCTATCTATGTCTATGACAGCAAAGAAGATATAAATACAAGAATCATAGGATCTGAAGAACCTGTGTGTCAGGAGTCTATAGCAATCTGTAAAATATCAATTACATGGTTTCCTGATTCAGAACATTTAGTTTATGTACATGATAAAAAAATTGAGATTGTTGAAAAAGACGGAGCAAACATGACAACTATTTATGCCGGACCTTTCTTAGATCATTATGTATTTCCTTGGCCTGATGGAAGTAAAATCGTAATCTTAACAAATTTTGGAAATCAAACCACCTCACCTACGCTATATACGATTGGATTGAAGTAAATATTAATTCTTACCCACCTCTACCCTGAATTCTCGAACCAAATGAAGATATCGTATTAATATCCATTTCACCCTTTTCTGCATACGCATCTATTGCGCTAAGAGAAGGAAACAAACGCATTGCTGCTTCTTCTGCATCTCCGGCATCAAATGGAGTTATAATTCCATCTAATACAGATCTACCCGAATATGGAAACCTCATATTTATAGGATTAAACTCAAGAGTGCTTGGTATTGTATCTCGCCGATAATTTATTACCCAAGCTGCACCAGGCTGTTCTGGTCTTTGGATAAAATGAGCTTTTGTTTTTCTTACATACTCTAAGGCTGAAATAAATGCTTCAATATTTGCCTCAACAAAACTGCCTATTACACCTCCTCTATTTGGGAGACCTTCTAAATATTGTCCTGCAAGTATTAAAAGCTTATTAATAGAACCTTCACGAACTGCTTCAGGTCCGGGCCTATATGTTGGATTAGGCTCTGTCATATAAATTAGGAATTATTTCTAGGTCTGTAATCTACTATTGCTTGGGCAACAAAATTTGTATATCTACCTGTTCCCATGCCTTTTTTTGGATCAGTAGAATCAAGATGAGCGGCAATTGTAGAAAAACTTTCAAATGCTAATTCTCTAGCTTCTTCTGGAGGAATGCCTGATTCTCTTCTGTAGGCTACAACTCCAAAATCTGAGAATGCCTTAAAAAAAACTCTCAATCCTTCTCTGTCTTCTCTGTCTATTAATCCTCGCATTGCAAACTGCATCTCTGTCGTGTTTATATTAGGCACATCTTCTTCTAGGGTCGCCCGCCGCAGCTCTAAAACTACTCTTTTCATGAAGCCATAAAAACTTTCCGGTCTTTCCTCTCCACCTTCTGTCATAAATGTACTATAACAATCAGGAATAAATATTTCAATTACTGCACTTTCCCTCTATACTTTTTCTTCTAATTATTGTTATATTATAAATACAACTAGTTGCGAAACTAGATATTGTATATTGGAGATATAATCATGCCTGCCCAAAGTTTAATATCAATTTTAACCACCATACTTGGCTTTGCTTTGCTTTCAGGGCTGGTTCTTCTTGTATATAGACTTGTTTCCAGAGAAAGAAGTCTGGCAAGAGCAGAAAAAAAGACTCTTTCCCATTATCAGGAGATTATTGATAAAGCGAATAAACAGGCAGCTGAAATGCTCGAAAAAGCAGTTAAAACATCAGAAGGACTGATAAGTCAAACAGAACTAACTAATGGCACAGTTGCAGCTGATCTTGACAAAATTTTCCGCGAGATGGCAGAAAAACATATAAAATCAATGGGAAATGAGGTAGTAACTTTCAAAAAAGAATATGAAGATAAGATAATGGAGATGCAGCAAGCAGTAGATCAAAATACTAAGTTTGTGATACAAAATACACAATACAACCTCAACAAAAATCTAGAGGCTTTTACAAAAGCAATGATGGATAAAACATCAACCTCCTCAGAAGCACTTGAGGCAAAAACTAAAGAACTTTTAGCTAAGGCCGAAGCAGAGGTCACAGCATATAAAGAAGCTGAGGTTGCAAAAGTTGATAAAGCAATATCAGTTTTGGTACAAAAAACTTACCAAAGTCTCTTAGGAGAAAATATCCCACCTGAAATCAATAAAGACCTTATCCTTAAAGCTCTTGAGAAAAGCAAAAAAGAAGGACTTTTTGATTTCTGATATGAAAGAGATTGTTAATCTTACATCTATGACCAACTACCTGCAGACAAAATATAATATAAATGGCGTGGTATCAAGTTTGGATAAAATCCTCGCAGAAATGTTTAAAAGAAAAAAGCCCATGAATGAAATTCTTGAACGAGATGCTCCCTACCCTCTAAGTGAAGATTTAAAAAAACTTGCCAAAGAACATGACGCAAACATAGAAAATGATATTGAGGCGGACAAATTTTTTGGAGCAGTTAGAAAATCCATACTAAGTCTTCCAATTCTAACTGTCACCACAGGGGTACCACCTACTCTGGAGGTTATTAAAGAAATAAACAGTTGGGTTATTGCAAATATAAAAGGCTTTGTAGCTCTCGACTTTATCACCGATAGATCACTTATTGCGGGTGCAAAAATTGACTTTAATGGAAAATCCAGAGATTATTCTGTCAGAAAAGAAACTACAGGCGTTGCCACAACAGAAAATACGGACGTAAACATATAAAACGATGGATCAATATAGTTATTATTTAGAAAAATTTGGAGAATATGGTGAAGTCATGCAGGTAAACTACCCTATCGTCTCCGCTATTGGCTTGCCTTCTGCCAGACTTAATGAGATTGTTGTTTTTGACTCAGGCGATCATGGTCAGATTTTTTCACTTCACCATGACACTGCAAGTATTCTTCTTTTTTCCCAAACAAAACTAAAAACTAAAGCAAAACTAGCAAGAACCGGAAGATATATCCAAACTCCTGTTGGTAAAGAGCTTTTCGGACATATTATAAATCCTTTTGGCCAGCCTCTCTCAAGTGGAGTGACCAAGCCTCAAACAGAAGAAGAAAGACCAATAGATATTCCTCCTCTGGGAATCGGCAGAAGACTAAAAATAAATAAACAACTTATTACAGGAACAGCTTTAGTTGATATCATGCTTCCTATTGGTAAGGGTCAAAGAGAACTGGTTTTGGGAGACAGAAAAACAGGTAAAAGCTCTTTTGTTTTAAATACTGTCAAACACCAGATAAATGAAGGCACTGTAGCAGTTTATGCTGCGATTGGTAAGAAGACCAGCGACATAAAGCAGCTTGAGGCTTTTATGAATGTTGATGACCGCAAAGATAACATGGTGATCGTGGCAAGCGGAGCTTATGACTCACCAGGACTTATCTTTTTAACTCCCTTTGCAGCTATGACTATAGCAGAATACTTCAGAGATCAGGGCAAAGATGTTATCCTGATTCTTGATGACCTTTTGACGCATGCCAAATTCTACCGCGAGTTTTCTCTTCTTGCCCAGACCTTCCCCGGACGAGATTCATATCCTGCTGATATTTTTTATGTTCATGCCAGACTTCTTGAAAGAGCAGGCAATTTTAAACATCCTGAAGCAGGCGAAGCATCAATCACCTGCCTTCCAATTGCCGAGACTCAGGAAGGAGATCTGACAAGTTATATTGTTTCAAATCTTATGAGTATCACCGACGGACATTTACTTTTCGACTATAACGTATTTACCCAAGGAAGAAGACCTGCAATTAATATTCCGATTTCTGTTACCCGTGTCGGAAAACAGACTCAAGATAAAGTATCAAAAGATATCAATCGTGAACTTAGTGGTCTTTTTGCAGTCTATGAAAGAGTTGAAAATCTTTCCCATTTTGGCTCGGAAATGACAGATAGTGTAAAAAGTATTTTCTCAACCGGTGATAAAATTTACAGCTTTTTTAATCAGGAAATCGGAGTCATAATAACAAAAGAAGTATCATTGATAATTTTCTCTCTTATCTGGCTGCATGTTTTTACTGATAATTCTCAAGTAGAAGCTGCGCGAAAAAACATGCTTTTATCATGTGCAAAAGAAGAAAACAGAATGTTTTTACGTAGCCTTCTCAATGTAGAAACTTTCAATCAACTTCTCAAGAATGTAACTGATCATAAAGATAAAATCTTAACACTATGCAAGCAGCCCGTAAACTAGAAGACGAAATAAATATCAATACTCAAATGAAACTGATGACGCAAGCCTATCAGGAGCATGCTATCGCGCAAATTAACCTTGCGCGTTATTCAGTTGTTGCGTCCCGCGCTTTTATGGATGAACTGGCAGAAATTTTTTCCAATGTCAAAACTTCTTATGAAATTTATCTAAAAGCTATTGGTAAAAAAGGTCAGAAAGCGCTGCAGGAAAAGCTTGAAAAAAATGGACGCGAAGTTTTGATTCTTCTTTCTTCAAATGGTAAATTTTATGGCGATCTGGTGACTAAAGTGGCAAGACTTTTTCTGGATGCCGCAAAAACGAAAGACGCAGATATTGTCATCGTGGGGAGTGAAGGGAAAAAACTTTATGAAACTGCAAGAATAAATAAACCAGTTACCTATTTCCATATCCCTGATACAACCATAACCCTTGAGATGCTAAAACCGCTTATCGTAAAAATCATTCCCTACAAAAAGGCTACAATTTTTTATGGCAGATTTACCAACATTATTAATCAGGAGCCTACCTCCGGCTCTCTAACAGGTGACATGCCACAGAAGAATATAAAGGCCGGAGATACAAACTTTATCTTTGAGCCATCTGTTGACAACATCATGGAGTTCTTCGAAAGCCAGATTTTCTCTATGCTTTTAAGTCAAACCATAAGTGAAGGAAAGCTGGCAAGATTTGCTTCAAGAATAAAAGCTATGGAATTTGCCCAGAATAATCTTGAGAAACAGCTAGAAATTCTGGTTTCCAGAAGAAGAAGATTAAAGGGTATTGAAATAAACAAAAAACAGATACAATTATTTGCAGGACAAGCTTTGTGGGGAAATAAGTAAAACAGAATAAAGTTGAGTGAGTGAACAATTTTTTTGAGGACTGGATGTTTGAGCGAGTCGCAACGAGCGAGTTGTAGCCCGGAAAAAAAATTCTTTCACGAACGAAAAATTAATCTATGGAAAACAAAGGTAAAATTAAAACAATTAAAGGAAATATCGTTGAGGTCGAATTTACACAGGAAAGGCCACAAATTCACGATCTTCTTGTACTTGAAGAAGATCCGTCAATTATTCTTGAGGTTTATACATCTGCATCCCAAACTTCTTTCTATTGTTTTGTGCTTACAAAACCTGAAAAAATTTCCCGCGGAGCGCTGGTTGTAAACACTCAAAAATCAATAGAAATTCCTGTAGGACCTGAGGTTTTAGGACGCGTGATGAATCTTTTTGGTGAGCCGGTTGACGAAAAAGGACCGCTTGTAACCAAAGATAAAAAATCAATTTATAGTCACACCGTAAGCTTTGATCAGTTAATTTTAGAAAAACAAGTTATCGAAACCGGAATTAAAGCAATTGACTTTTTCTCCCCTATTATTAGGGGTGGAAAAGTTGGTATTTTCGGAGGTGCAGGAGTAGGAAAAACAATATTACTTACTGAGATTATCCATAACATAGTAAATAAAAACCCATCAGAATCTGTTTCAATTTTTACCGGTGTTGGGGAACGCGTCCGTGAAGGTCAGGAACTTTATGAATCCTTGCAGGAAAGCAAAGTTATCCAATATGCAAGTCTTTTCTATGGTCATATGGGAGATAACGCAATTGTCAGATTTAAAGTTGCTCTTGCCGGAATTTCTCTTGCCGAATACTTCAGGGACAGCATGAATAAAAATGTACTTTTCTTTATTGATAACATTTACCGTTTTGCTCAAGCAGGTTACGAACTTTCAATGCTTATGAATACCATTCCTTCCGAAGGAGGATATCAGGCCACTCTATCCTCTGAGATGGCAAGTATTCATGAAAGACTCTTCTCTACACCCAAGAACAGCATTACTGCTTTTGAAACTGTTTACGTGCCTTCAGATGACCTTTTGGATAATGCCGTGCAAGCTGTATTTACCTATCTTGATGCCAACATTACTCTTTCCCGTCTTGTTTATCAGGAAGGACTTTACCCAGCTGTTGATCTACTTTCCTCTTCTTCCTCAGCTTTAAACTCTGAGATTGTAGGAGAGCTTCATGCGAAAACTGCTATAAAAGCTGAGCAGTTTTTGAAAAAGGCAGCTGGACTTGAAAGAATTGTATCACTTATAGGCGAAACAGAACTAAATGAAACAGACCGTATCGTATATAATCGTTCAAGACTTTTGCGCAATTACATGTCTCAGGCCTTTTTTGTCGTCGAACCCCAAACAGGAAAACCAGGAACTTATGTCTCAAGAGAAGAAACAGTAAACGATGTCGCTGCAATTCTTGACGGTAAATACGACACAATTGATCCCTATGAAATAAGAGGCATAGGTAGCCTAAAAGACGTTAAAAAATAAATATATCAAAATGTATCGAAATGATAGATAATTAGCGAGGCGAACAAATTTTTTGAGGACTGGATGTTTGAGCGAAGCGAGTTGTAGCCCGGAAAAAAATTTCGTTCGCGAGCGAAGAACATAGATGAAAAATCAACAAATTTCAATCACAATCAAAGACTCTGAAAAAACTATTTTTGATGGCTTTGCCAAAGCTGTTTCCTCGATTAGTAACGTAGGTAAATTTGATGTTCTTTCTAATCATGCAAACTTCATAGCTTTGATCAAAGAACAAATCACAGTCTATGATCTTGACGAGAGTAAAAAACCTCAGGTATTTCCTATCGAAGAAGGCGTTATGAAGGTGAAAGAAAACGGAATTAAAGTCATTCTCGGCGTGAAAACCAAAGCTACGGAAATTGCCACTAAAGCCAAATAATTTTAACTACAGGATAATTTTAGGTCATCAATTTTCCTCTTTTGATAAATAAAGTTGCACAAAAAAGGCATTTTAAGCATATTTCGTACTTGACAAGCTTATTAATATATGTGCAAAATGGATATGCGGAGAGAGTTTGGGTAAGTTTGCTTCAAATTTTGGGTAAGTTTGCTCATGTCTTGTCCCACTGCCCTATGAACAATGACCAAGTTTTAACAATAGCTCAAGCTGCTGCCTCCCTAGGCGTATCCGCAAAAACTCTCCGCCGCTGGGAAGCTCAAGGCAAAATCGTGCCTCTCCGAACAGGAGGAAACCAGAGAAGATTTACTCTCTCAGACATCGAGAGGCTGAAAAATCAGTCTTTAAGCGTCAAAAAAGCAGCTTCACAAATAGGCGTATCTCATCAAACTCTCCGCAAGTGGGATGAGCAAGGCGTGATCTCAAGCACAAGAACGCTTGGAAATCAAAGACGCTTCTCGCCTGAGGAAGTTGAAAAACTACAGTTAAGCAGGCAACATGAGCCTCGCGAGATACGTTTTGAACCTATTGTAGTTCACGCTGAACCTATTCAGGCTAAATCCTCAGATAATAGCGAAGCTTATGTAAATGACGTAGATTCAACTATAAGACGTCGATTTCCTAAAGTATTTTCACAAATTGCTATAGGGTTTGCTACCGTGGTAATTGTTTTCGGAAGCATATTTACCTTTGCAGCAAATAATCCAAAAAATCCCTATCTAGGTCAAGCACAGAATCTTTTAGGAACTGCTCTGGAAAAAACAGGCATGAAAAAGAACTATGAAGCTTCAACAAAACAACTTGCAAGCTCTCTTTCCTTCCTCTACCCCAAAGATAAGTCTGAGCAAAATAACTTCTCAGGTCAGCAAGTTTTGCAAGCTGCTACCAAAGATCCTGATTTTGCCATAAAGATTAACGTGCCTATTCAGTTTGGAAAAGATGCCTCAGTAGCGGGAACTCTTACTGCGCCAAATATATTATACGGTATCACAGCTGGTCAAAATATATCAATCACTGGTGATCTACAGAATCCTACCATCTCTGCTGTAGCATCTAGCTCAGGAGGAGTGACTAGTCTTCAGGGAAGTTCAGGAAGCTTAAGCTTAACAGCAGGAAGCGGTATATCTTTAAGCGGACTTACAATAACAAATTCAGATGCAGGATCAGATCAGGATATCTTTGCCAACGTAAAAGTTGGTTCAACTACAATCTCTGCAGGATCAAATACTGATACTTTGAAGCTTGAGGCTGGAACTGGAATAACTCTTACAGCTGATACGAGCAACAAAAAAGTTACCATAAATAGCTCTTCCACTTTTTCAGGATTAACTACAAACGGTGTTTTATATGCAGATTCTGCAACTACGCTTACATCGCTCACCCCAGGAACATCAGGATACATCCTTCAGTCAAATGGTTCTGGATCTGCTCCTTCATGGATAGCAAACAGCGGCGCGACTCCAGCTTTCTCTACTATCACCGATGGCACCAACACGCAAGCTGCTATGGTTGTAGGCGCTGGCGCATCACTTACCTATTCCGGAGGCACTGCAACATCTGGAGTAATTAATGCCAATCAGCTTCTCGGAGGAACATGGGCAGCTCCGGGAAGCATAGGATCAACCACGCCTGCAAGCGGAGCCTTTACCACTCTCTCTGCTTCTGGAACATTGAATGCAAATGGAGATACCGTACTAGGTGATACTACATCAGACAATATCACTTTTACTGGCCGGGTGGCACAAGATAACGATCTGATTCCCATAGGAACTACAGGTACTAATGATTTAGGATCATCGTCCCTGCCCTGGGATAATTTGTATGTTGGGGCCATCACGCAAAACGGTGCAACCCTTGATAACACTTACGCTCCAATTAATGCAAATTTTGTGACTGTAACTGCAACCAGCGCACTAACAGGAGAGACAGGCATTGATGCATTAACAACAGCAATATCAACAACAAGCACCTTAAACGCAGATGGAGCATCAACTTTAAATTCTGTTACGCTTGATGCAAACGCGAATTTAATCTTGTCAGCAGGAACCGGAAAAATTGGAGTTGGAACAACCTCCCCTCTTGCCACACTTGATGTAAGAGGCAACTCAGGCACCATTCCTGCTGCATCAGTTTCAGCTACAAGCTCTTTTGCTTCACTAATTACTGACAATGCAGGATCAGGAGCTCTGTTTACCGCTTCCAAATCAGGAGCAACTAAGTTTACGATCTTGAACAACGGTAATCTTTCCTGGGCTGGAACCGGAACAGCTTTAACTACTCTTTCTGTTGCTGCAACTACTGCTCAGACGATTAGTATTCCTGATACTTCAGGCTCAGGGGGAACAATCTGTTTGACTACAGGAAACTGCGCTGGTGTTGGAGGAACAGGAGACGTAATAGGACCGGGATCTTCAACAGATACCGCTCTTGTCCGCTTCAATGGAGGAACAGGTAAATCTATTCAAAACTCAGGTGTGCTTTTAGACTCATCTAACAATATGACAGGCATTAATTCCGCAACTATTGCTCCTGCTACAAACATAGCTGGCCTTACCCTAACAGGAACCAATGTAACCTCTGCTAAGTTAGCATACCTTAATGCCAAAAATTCCTCAGGAACTATCTTTGATATTTCTTACGGAGCTACTCAAACTCTAACAGGAAGTTTGATAGGATTTAATTTTGATTTGAATAATGGTCAGGTTACCGCAACTAACCAAGATGTTACTGGTGGTAAAATTACTCTTCCAACAGTTACCAATACCCATACGAGCGGAACTAAAAGCTTACTTGGTCAGCAGGTTACTTTTGGAAATGGCGCTGGTATTGAACAAAACGGTAGCGGAGGTACAACTGTCTACTCTGCTTTTTCAGCCACTCTTCCTGCTCTTACCCAAACAGCAGGAACTTTAACAGCAAATGGTCTTGCTATTACTCTCCCCTCTGGTATTACAACTGGAGGAACTGCAAATGGCATCCTTCTTACTCCAACTGGAGTTGGAGCTGGAACTTTAAATGGAATTAATGTAGGCAATATTACAGCTGGAGCAGGAACTGAGAGAGCGCTATCTGTTGGAAGTGGTTGGGATAGCGTATTAACTGTAAATGGAACATCTGTGATTAATGGTTCAGGAGTAGCTCTTGCTGTAGGAGGAGGCACAGGACAATCATCATATGCAGTTGGAGATATACTTTATGCCAATACTACAACTACTCTAACAAAACTAAATATAGGAAACACTGATGGTTATGTTCTTAAAGTCTCATCTGGTGTTCCTGCCTGGGGTACGGTTTCAGGATCATCCTGTACAACTTGTGTAATTACTGATCCATCTTCTAGCGCAACCAATACTATTGCCCCAACAGGACAAGCCACAACTGGCTTGATAGTAAAACAGACTTCGACAGCTTCTCCTACTGATGATATTTTCCGTATTACTGACAGCGCTGGTAGTACGAAATACTTCTATGTCGATAAAGATGGAAATGTATCAACCGGAGCTGTATCAAATACCACCCTCACCTTAACACCAACCTCAAATACAACAGCTCTTACTTTGGTTGGAACTAATGTAACAACTGCCACTAATCAATATATTAATACAAAAAATACCTCAGGAACTATCGTTAATCTTGCATATGGAGCCGCTCAAACACTGTCGACAAGCTTAACTACAACAGGCATAAATGTTGATTTATCAACAAATGTTACTGCAACAAATGCAACTGTAACTGGTGAAGCTCTAACTCTTCCTGCTCAAACAAATAGTCATACCTCAGGAACCAAAGCTGTGAAAGGTATAACTATCTCATCAGGAGGAGGGATAAGTAATACAGACGCTGGGGGAACAACTACTTGGACAGCTTTTGATGCTACAATACCCGCTCTTACACAATCAGCAGGAACCCTTAATGCTTATGGAGTAAGTATTACTACACCATCAAGCATCACAACAGGAGGAACAGCTGCTGGCCTTAATGTCTCAGCAACAGGAGTTGGAGCCGGAACTCTTTATGGATTAAATGTTGGAAGTATTACAGCTGGTGCTGGAACTGAAACAGCAATAAATATTGGTTCTGGTTGGGATACTCTCATTGGTGGGACTACTGCAGGAACTAACCTTTTCTCCTTTACCAATGCATCGCTAACAACAGGTGGCCTACTTACTCTTGGTGGAAATCTAGCAGTCAACGGAGGAACTATTACTTCAACAGGTGACCTTGTCATTAATCCTGCTGGAGATGATGTAACTTCTGCTGACAGATGGACAATTGGATCACAGACTCCTACAACTGTTGCTACTTTGGATGTAAAAGGATTATCTGGAACTCTGTCTGTTGCTAGCGTTTCAGCAAACACCTCATTTGCTTCTCTGATCGTTGACAATACTCAGGGTCCTCTCTTTACTGCTTCTTCATCTGGTGTTACTCAATTTGTCATAAGAAATGGCGGACAGGTTGGAATTGGTAACGTTCCTCTTCCTACAGCAATGCTTGATGTAGCTGGGACTGCATCTATTTCATCAACTTTGAAGTTTAGGACAGGAACAGGGGCTGTACAGACAACTGCCAATAATGATCTAACCATTGGCGGAGACACAACAGGAAATATAGCTATTTCTCCTTTGAATGGAAGCGGAGTGCTAACAGCAAATGCTACAACTCTTACTTTGTCTGGAACGACAACGATTACAGGATCAAGCTTAGCTACGCTTACTACTGCTGCGACACTTGGAATCTCTGCAACAACTCTTAACCTTGGAGGGGGATCTGCTGCGACACTTGGAACTGTGTCAGATGATAACTTAACTATTACTCCAAATGGTACAGGAAATTTAATACTAACTGGAGATTTTGATACCCAAGTGTTAATCGGTGCATCTGGTGCAACAACAGAGTTTCCTTTACTTATAAGAAGCGGTATTGGAAACAATGCTGCTTTGGTAATTGACAATCTAAATAGCGGCGATTTATTTGTTGCTTCTTCTTCAGGAACAGCCAGATTTGTTCTTACTAACAGTGGCGGACTTGGTCTAAATACGGGAGCAAATAATTCAACTCTTCTTAGTAGCGTTGACCTGCGACCAAACGTTACAAACGGAGGAACTATAGCCGTCGCTTCTGTCTCGGGCAAAACATCTTTCGCAGGACTAGTGGTTGATAATACTTCAGCAACTGGAGATATTTTTACTGCTTCAAGAAGTGGTATGACAAAGTTCACTATTGGAGTTGACCGCGTCCAAATAGGAACCGGCAGTGCCACAGGAGCAGGAGGAGCATCTACTCCCCAACTCCTTGGTCTTGATAGCAAAGAAAGCACCGGCGATCCAAGTAACGGACGCCAAGGAGATATGTATTACAACACTGTTGATGAAAAATTCCGCTGCTATCAAGGAACAGGCTGGAAAGATTGTCTAGCAACATCTCAAGCCGAGTTTTTGAGAGCGGAAAGAATATCAGACCAGGTTTCGCCAGAGATAGATAATGATGACCACGTTAACTTCAATGTCGCAAGTAGCTCAGCAGGTGCCGCGATTTCACTGGATACAAGCTCAGCATATACTGAATCTGCTGGTGCTTCACGCGGACGATTTACCTTACAAGGAGGAAGAACATATATGCTCCGAGGATCTGTCAACGAAGCAACATATTCAAATATTGAAGGATACGTCTCTTACCGTTGGTACGACGTGACAAACGGCGTCTATCTTGGTAGCGGTGGCGTTAATATGAATCCTGAAGAAACAACCTTTGATTCAGGATATGGTAGTGAGGCAGAGGCTGTATTTTCACCAACAACAGCAACTATTGTAGAACTACGCCTTGACGCTACTAGCAATGATACAGCACTCAAAGCACCAACCAGTGGCAGATATCCTCAAGCCTTTATCCAAGTCATCTCCGGCGCGCAGGAAGTCTCAGCAACTGAATATCTGAGAGCAGACAGAATAAATGCCCAGGTTTCACCAGAGGTAGATTTGGATGACCACATGAATTTTCAAGTCGCAAGTAACTCAGCTGGATCAAGCATTTCCTTGGATACAACTTCTGCATATACTGAATCTGCTGGAGCCTCTCGCGGACGATTTACTCTGGCAGCAGGAAAAACATATTCCTTACGTTCAACCCTACGTGATGCCGTATTCACTGATGGAACTAGCCTTCCATACGTATCTATTCGCTGGTACGATGTAACTAATAGTAGATATATTGGATCAGGTGCTCTTCTAGCAGCAACAGAATTTGCAGGTTTTGGTTCTGATAATGGTTATCAAGGATCTGCAGAAGGAATTATCACCACAACAGCTTCAACAATAGTTGAAGTACGCATCACTGGACTTAGCGGTCTTACATCAATTGCTGGTACTGATGGGGGGACATTCTCTGATGGTGTAGATGCCTTTATTCAAGTCATTTCCGATGGCACCAAAGTTGCGCAGTTTACTGGTGCTACATCTGCTGCTGCAGGTGCTATCGGTTATATCCCAGCGCCTGTTGCCGGACAACAAGGAGCTCTACTTCTTGGTAATGGGACATGGACTGCTAGAACCAATGCCTTTATAGGAACTCTATTAACAGAACCTATTGCTTCTTTCTCCGCAAGCACTTCCTTTGCCGGATTAATTGTTGACAATGCCCAAGGCTCTTTGTTTACCGCTTCTTCATCTGGACTTACGAGATTTACCGTCGAACAAAGAGGTGTGGCTAATCTTGGATGTAGTGAATCAGATGCATTATTTAGTGGATATGGTGCAGGAACAAAACTTGCTGCCTGTACAGGCACAATGGCCACGAACGATGTTATACTACGCTTAAAGACCTCAGATTCTACAGGAGCTTCCAATGAATTCTTCCTGGATATGACAAACAACTTTAGTGGCGCACAGGATCAAAAATTTAAGTTCAGGACAGATGGTACCGCTAATGCAGATGGAAGCTTTACTGGTGGAGGCGCTGACTATGCAGAATATTTCTATACTCAAGATCTAACGCTTGATAAAGGCGATCTTGTGACCCTTGCAAAGGTTCCGCAACGAGGTCTCAATGGAGAAGTAACAGGAACTGTCGAAGCAGCTTCCGAATCAAAAATACCACTTGGTGTTGTTTCTACCAGCCCAGGATTTGTCGGCACACTGGCCAAATATGATGGTACTGATGACGCAGCAAGATATGATAATGATCCTCACTACAAACCAATTGGTCTTACCGGACAGGTACCAATAAAGGTAACAGATAAAGAGGGCTCTATCAAACCTGATGATCCGATAACAACATCGTCTCTGCCTAAATATGGTGCCAAAGGAACTCAGGCAAGCTACATTGCAGGGCGGGCACTTGACGCCTTCCCTGGAACAAATTGTCCGGCTGTTGCTTCGATTGATGACATTGTCTGGCCGGTTGATGAACGAGGAAACAATTCGGGCAATCCCTGTTTTACACTTCCTGATGGTACACATGTTGGTAAAATCATGATCTTCCTTCATCAAACACTCTATGAACCACTTATTCATCTTACAGATACAGGCAATATCAACATTTTTGAAAACGAAACCAACCAGGGAGTCTTTGGAATTAAAGATCAAAACAATCAGGAAATAAATAGAGTTGGAGTCTTCTCGGATGCATCTATTGCAAACTTAATGAGCGGAAATGTTAGTACTCAAAAACTTATTCTTTCAGGACAGGATCTAAGCAGTCGTCTTGACCAAATCTCATCTGAATCCGCAAATCTTAATTCTCAGCTTCCTCAACTTTCAATTCTTAACTCAAAGGTTGCTTCTCTGGAAGCTCAATTCGAAACTCTTAATTCAAAACTTTCAGTTATGAATGCTTCATCATCATCAGAACTATCGATTGAGAGCTTAAATATTAACGGATCAACCGTTACTGATAGTCTAAATGTATTAAGTTATGCAACTATAAATGAATTAAGTGTTACAGGTAATATTACAGCAGGACTTCTTAAGATAAAAGGACTTGATAATGGCTATGCATCTATAAATACTCTTAATGGTGACCTTAAATTACAAAGCGATGGTTTGGGAGGAATTGATATTTTGAATGGAAAAATAACTATTGATACATCAGGAAATATAACAACAACAGCTGAGATTACTGCCAAAAAATATAACGTAGATACAGAAGATGTTGCTTCAGCTTCTCTTGGTACCATCACTATACCAGCTGGTGATACTCAAATCTCTGCTTCAACTAGCGCTCTGACCACAAACTCACGTATTTTTGCAACACCCGACGCGCTACCGGTTGCTATATCAACTAAGAAAACAGGTTCAAATACATTTATTATTAAAATCGCAAGCCCGCAAGCTGAAGATTTGAAAGTCAACTGGTGGATTGTAAACTAGTTAAAAGTTCAAAGTGAAAAATTAAAAGTTATAATTTACAATTCAAAATTTTTAACTTTAAACTGCAACTTTGCACTTTTAACTTTGAATTTTGAACTCCTTTCAAAATACCAGATACCAAATACTATTTTGGCTCTGCCAAAATATAAAGACGTTTCCAAGTAGTCCCCGGTGGCCAACAAGTTTGTAAAACCAATCTTTCCTCCCCGCTTTGGGCCTGACTCAAAAACGAAATATCTGTTGGGTCTGAAATTACTTTTTGAGTAACTATATAGTTGTGTCTTTTGCCATCGAAAAAAACTATTATCTCATCACCTGTTGATAGATCTTTCAGAAGGTAAAATACGGCGTTGTAACGTCCTACATTCCACCAGTTATCAGCAGAATGCGCAAAGAGATAGGTCGTGCCGGAAAGACCTGGAAAAACACTTCCTTTGGCATGTGCAACACCATGCTTTAAAGCATCTAAAAATTCTGTTTCATTTGTGGGATCAACATTTGGAATAACTTTAGAACTAGCGCCAATTTTGGGTATCAAAATACTAAAATCTGTATCTTTTGCTATCAAAATTTGCTCTTTGCTTCCTGTCAAAATGTCTGCAAAACCAGGTGTTGAATTTATTTTCTCGTCCTTTTTTTCTTCTGTTTGGGCTTTTACGCTTTGAACTTCATAGTGCACTCCCCTAATTTGTGCTATTTTAAATTTAATTTCAGCGGTAACAGCAGGTCCAAAAGTAGCAATTACTCCATAAATACTCATTAGGAGTAAAAAATTACCAATACTGCGGACAACTACAAACTTAACAGCCTCTTTGTGATTCATGTTTTAGTATTTGGTATTTTGTATCTCGTATTTAGTATAACGACAGATCTAGTCATACAAAATACTAAATACCAGATACTAGATACAATCGTGTATCCCCGATAGGAATCGAACCTACATCTTACCCTTAGGACGGGTCTGCTCTATCCATTGAGCTACGGGGACATAAGTATTTGTATTTTAGCTTTATTGAGAATAGAATACAAACATTCCGGGGTGTAGTGAATCGGTATCACGCTGCGTTCGGCCTGCCCGCCAATTGCAACGCCGGAGACTAGTTCATCGGTAGAACGCTCGGTTCGGGACCGAGAGGTAGAGAGTTCAATTCTCTCGTCTCCGACAGATTAGGCGTTGGCAGGCGGGGACGCAGAGACACTGGGTTCAATTCCCAGCACCCCGACCACTTAAATTATTTACCTCTTTCTTCTTCTACGTATACGTGTGCGGAATCGGTTTTACTCCAACCGAAGATCTCTTTTTCTTCAAAAACTAAAGACTGTTCTTTTTTTGCAATTTCTGCGGTTTCTGATGCATGAATAAGATTATATTGCTGACTCATAGCAAAATCGCCTCTTATTGTTCCAGGAGCAGCTTCTCTTGCTTTTGTAATACCAATCATAGTTCTAACTGTAGTTGCAGCATCAATTCCCTCCCAAAGCATCGCAACCACAGGATAACTCATCATGTATTCTTTAAGATTTGGAAAAAAAGATTTGTCTTTATGATGGACATACCATTCGTCCAAAATTGGGTCATTGAGGCTAACCATTTTTAATGCAACAAGATGAAGACCTTTTCTTTCAAAACGGTGAATGATTTCGCCGACTAATCCTCTTTGTACGCCATCTGGTTTTACTAAAACAACTGTTCTTTCCATAATTTAATTATACTTATAACTTAAGTATCTTTTCAAGTCTTTCTTTATCTTCATAATTACCAATAAGAGCAAGATTAAGTCCTTTTTCTACAAAAAACTGTTTACCTGCGTTTTCAACTTCTTCTTTGGTAACGCTTTCAATTTTTTCTAAAAATTCATCTGGATTTTCAACTTTATCCTGCAAAAGCTCTTCATGAGCATAAATACTTGCAACAGATCTACTATCTTCAAGATCTAAAACAAAATGACCTTTTATAAACTCTTTTGCTTTTTTAAGCTCTTTATCTGAAAGATCCATTTTTCCGCTTGCTAATTTTTGATATTCGGCAACCATAACCTCAATTGCTTCAATAACTCTTTTTGGATCAACTCCTGCTGTTGAGACTAAAGTTCCTGCGTCTGAGTATTCATCAGCGCTTGATCTGACATAATAAGCAAGTCCTCTTTTCTCTCTTACTTCGTGAAATAGTCTTGAACTCATTCCTCCACCAAGAATTGCTGATAGAATAGAAAGCTCGTATCTTTTGGGATCATTTAGCGCAATCGTACGAACTCCGAGGGCTATGTGAATCTGCTCTGTTGTTTTATGTTTAAGAAGAATTTCAGGCTTTTTTTGACTTTCAATAACTGCATCATATTTTTTTGTTTGAAAGGAGTGCATCTGACCGAAATATTTTTCGACTAACTTTTCAACGCTATCTGAATCAATACCTCCGGCAACAACTACAGTCATATTGTCAGCAGAATAAAGACCTCCCATGTAAGAAAGAAAATCAGAGCGGTTAATGCTTTGAATAATTGCTTTTTCACCTGCGACATCCCAACCCATTGGGGTATCTCCATACAAAAGCGATTCATAAAGATCTCCGATTTTTCGCATAGGTAGATCTTCATACATATTTATTTCTTCTATAATTACTCCCCGCTCTTTATCAATTTCTTTTTGATCAAATTTGGAATGCATAAGCATGTCTGAAAGAAGATCGAGTGAAGTTTCTATTTTATCTTTGCTTGATTTTATGTAATAACCTGTTGTTTCTTTGCCGGTAAATGCATTAAATTCTCCACCCATGCCATCAATAAGCGATGAGATATCAAGAGCTGTTGGGTGCTTTTCTGTGCCTTTAAAAGCCATGTGTTCAAGAAAATGCGAAATACCTGAATTGCTTTTTGTTTCGTAGCGGCTTCCTGCTTTTACCATGACCATGACAGTTACACTTTCAAAAGATGGCATTGGTATTGTCAAAATTCGGAGACCATTTTGTAGGACTTTTTTCTTGTAGTGCATAAATTGCAGCTTTCGCAGTAAAGGATATTGTATCACTTTTAACCTCAATTGCCAAGAGTCCTAACAGTTCACCTTACACTCTCTGATAAAGACATTTACGTCGGGATGATCTACTTTGTTATCATCTGTAATATCTGTCTGAAGCTTTTTATTTCCATCACATGATTTTGCTCCCTGAATGTCTGAGAAACAATCAAGAAGCATGTTCCAGTCAGAGATGTTAAGATGAGAATCATTATTTATATCTCCTGTGACAAGAGAAACTGTAGGGAGACTTGTTGTTTGTCCTGCTGTTAGAGCTTGGATTATTGTGAAAGGAAGCGAAATGTCCATTTTTATAATGATTTTGTACGATCCTGTTGGGAGGTCTCCTAGGTCAATAGGTGTTGCTGTTTTAAAAGCTCCTGAAGCAGAGTCAAAAATAACTTCCACTATTTTGTTTGAAATTTTAGGACTGCCATTAGTATCTGTAATATTTATGGTTATTTGTCTTGTTTCATGATCAGGATCAGTATTTCCTCCTCCTGCTGCTCCGGGAAGAATACTATCCCCTCCTTTACCTATGGTGTGTAAAAAAAGAGATGGTATAGATAGAGCGGTTGTTGTTGGTTTAGAAGCCTGATTTGCGCTATCAGAATTAGATACAGGATTATTTACTGGGGCTGCGACTGGCGCTGCCTTACAACACTTATAATCATTTCCCCTTGGACAATAGTTTGTTTCATAGCCTCCTGGACAGTTATTGCTTGTATATTGACAATGTGCTCCCGAAAAAACAACCGAGCAGCAGCCTGCGGAACCGCATTCTGAAGTATTAGAGGAGGAAGCGTTTGATCCCTGACCTCCAAAAGCAGCCTGCGCAAGTCTTCTTACTAAATCTATGCCGGCAGCCTCAGTCGGCTCTCCTCTGGTAACAGCCGCAAATCCGTAAATCGTACTGCCAAAAATAACCTGAGCAGATTGATTGACCGTTCCCCCATTAAAGCCACTCCAACCGCTCTTTGTATAAAGCGCGGTCGCTCCAAGGTTGGCATCGTAAACTCCCCAACGACCACCGTAAGCACCATTTATGCTTTTGAATTGCTGCATGACAAAATCGCGATGACGTTCAGGTATAAACCTGTCAATCCTGGCAAAAAAACGCGCCTGATCATTTGCAGTTACCAGACTGGTACCCAATATATAACTAGTAGTACTGCACCCACTCGAACTCTCTCTTAATACAAAATGCTGCATACCTGCATCATGAGCAATTTGATTAACACCATTTCTTCCAACACCGTTTGTACAATAAAGCTTGGTAGCATCCTGATTATTTGACTGAGTAATCATCCTGTATAATCTGTCTCTTTCTGTTTGAGTAAAATCGTGGTCTGGACGGGTGTTTTGAGCCATACGTGCAAAAGCTACTGCTATCATTGCTTTTGTTACTGATAACGATTGGCCTTGCTTATCGCCGTTGACACTCAGAAGAATGTTACCGTCTCGATCTGAAACAGCAACGCCGTCAACGCTGCCTCTGGCGCTTGCAATAATTTGCCTTACTGTCTCATAGCTACCAAGAGCTGCAGCTCTACTTCTTATGATCTGTTGCTGCTGAAGAGCAAATACTGTCAGGCAAACGCCTATAGCAAGAACTACGAAGACAGACATATAATTCTTGGGTAATCTAAATTTCGATAAAACCATAAAAACAAACCACTTCTAAAGTAATGGCCAATAGAATCAGTACACCAAAGCAGACAGTTTAAGTCAATAGTGAGAGGTCCTCAACAATTCACCTTACACTCCCTGATGAAGATGTTGAAATCCTGAAGGTTGACACTGCCATCGTCAGTGATGTCTGTCTGTTGTTTCTTGCTATCGTTACAGGATTTGGCAGGATTTATGTCTGAGAAACAATCAAGAAGCATGTTCCAGTCTTGAATATTAAGAACATCATCGCTATTGTTTGTGTTTCCTGTGACAAGAGAGGTTGTTGGAAGATCTGTTGTTTGTCCGCTTGTGAGAGTTACTGTTTGCGTTACAGGAAGTGAGATATCCATTTTGATGGTGATTTTGTATTCGCCTGTGGGCAAAGAGCCAAGGTCAATTGGCGATGTTGTTGCAAAAGCTCCTGAAGTAGAAGCAAGAGTAACGCTTGCTTTTTGATTAGTTATCTTTGCGACACCATTAAGATCAGAGATATTTATGGTGATATCTCTTGTCGAGTGTTCTGGGTCTTCGTTTCCTCCTCCTGCTGCTCCGGTAAGCACACTATCTCCTGCTTTACCTATGATGTGGAGGAAAGCTGATGGAATAGAAAGTTGAGTTTTTTCTGTAACTGGTGCTGGCACGCAACACCTATAAGCAGCATTGTATTGACCCTTACAAAGATTCTTTTCATATGATCCAGATTTACCATTCACAGTACAAGACGCGCCGACTGTTGGCAATTTTCCATTGTTTGTCTGACATACTCCTTGTTTGGCTACACAGGCCTCAGCTCCAGTGCCAGTACCGTTACCTGTGGATACGGGAGGATTTGAATTAGTTTGGACAGGCGGAACCGCCGCTGGTGCTGTTCCTAGTTGAGTTATATCAATTCTTTTCTCTACATATGGGTTTGCGGCTTTTGTGGCTTTCACTAAAACTCTTCCTGTTCTGGTTGATGCACCAGTATTTCTATCTACGATTATCCTAAACTGTCCATTATGACCACTAGTTACTGTTGCTTGAATCTGAGTGGTAATCCATGTGCTGTCATCGCCGGATGTCCATATTGTATTTGATAGTACTCCAATATTGTATATACCCCCAGCTGCAGGTATATTCCCCAAACTTGCCGGATTAAGCGCAAGCGATGCGTTATCACATAAAAGCTGTCCGCCAATATTGCTAATCGTATTTCCACCACAATCACTAAGTCTTATTGAGGTCGATCTAGCTCCGCCATCGTATCTACATGTAGCGCTAAGAGTTCCGCTTGCTAAGCTTCCATTACAGCAAGAGAGATAATATGATCCGGATGCCCCCGATACGGGCGATGTCATTTTGCACCTAGCGACCGGGTCCGGATCACAATGTCCATTCCAACTACCAGCACTGCTTATGAGAGCCGCATTGCTATATACGCAAGATTTACTGCAACAGTGATGAGCTTGGGTAGTAACACAATTAGCTCCTCCTCCCCATCCCATCGTACCATCAAAGCATTTCATCTGCGGATCGCTCCCAGCTGCCCTACTTTGCGTACCCTGTTGCTGCTGTAGAACTACTACTGTCAACGCAACACCTAGAGTCAAAACAAAAACTGTTAGGACTGGCAAATAATGTCTTGAGAATTTTAAATTTGAAAAAAACATGTTTGTATTTATACTACACTACTTAGAAGCTAAATTGTCAATATTTCCTGTCTAACAATTCACCTTACACTCTCTAATGAAAATATTAAGGTCAGGGTGGTTTACTTTGTTGTCATCTGTGATATCTGTTTGTGTTTTTTTGTTTCCATCACATGATTTTGCTCCCTGAATGTCTGAGAAACAATCAAGAAGCATGTTCCAGTCAAGGATATCAAGCTTTGAATCATTGTTTACGTCTCCTGTGACAAGAGATATACTTTCCAGACTTGTTGTTTGTCCGCTTGTGAGAGTTACTGTTTGCGTTACAGGAAGTGAGATATCCATTTTGATGGTGATTTTGTAAGATCCTGTTGGGAGGTCACCAAGGTCAAATGGACCTCCTTTGAAAGCACCCATGGTTGAATCAAAGGTAAGGGTTTCTTTCTTGTTGGTTACTTTTTGGTTATCACTCAGATCAGAAATATTAATTATTATGTCTCTTTTTTCATGCTCAGGATCCATGTTTCCTCCTCCTGCTTCACCGGGAAGTACACTATCCCCTGCTTTACCTATGATATGAAGGAAGGCTTTCGGAATAGCAAGTTTGGTTCCTGATGTATTTCCGCCTCCATCTCCACCACCATTTCCACCGCCATTTCCTCCGTTTCCGCCTCCATCTCCACCACCATTTCCACCGCCAGTAGTACAGCAAACAGTTGTTCCATTTGAACAATAAGCAGTTGGAATACCATTGTAAGGTATTGCTTTACTGCACTTATTAGCGCCTTCAGCAACATTAAAGGTACTACATATTCCTCCAAGAGAATGACACTGGCTCTCACTAATAATAGTGGTTGCAGGAGGTTCATTGCCAGATAATCTACAGCAAACATAATCGCTACCACCACTACAGGTTCCAGCTATTACTGTGCCCCTACATCCGACAAGAGGTGGACGGGTAGATACACATGAAGCTCCAGTTGCAGCACCCGTACCACAAGGAGGACCAGGAAAAGTACAACATACGCCTGAACATCCGGCACTTGGTCCGCTTCCACTAACTACACCATCGTTTCCTGTACATCCCCCTCGTGAAGGCATACAAATTCCACCCTTATTTCTACAAATCTGGCCATTGGGTGTAGGCGTAGGAGTAAAGGTTGGAGTAGCTGTAGGAACAACACAGCATATGCTTGTACCAGAACAATTGTCTCCGTTCATATATCCTCCCTCTGCTTTACATGCATTAAGCCCAAAGCAAAATCCGCCTCGTGCCTTACACAATGCAGGATTTGAAGTAGGGGTAGGAGTATTGGTGGGAGTAGATGTAGGCCACACACAACAAACAACACCCGATTTGCACCCGGTCGCATATACAGGCCTACCTCCTTCGCTTTGACAAGTAGCGTTGTTTCCAAAACAAATACCATGATACGAACTGCAAGTACCTGCAGCACGACTTCTTGTCTCCTGCTGCTGTTGAACAGATACTACTGCCAAAGCAATGCCAAGAGTAAGTAAAATACCAATAAATATAGGAAAATTTTTAGGGACAAAATGCTTGGAGTATTTAAACTTCGGTAAAGCCATAAGGATAAACCATTGTTTAGACAATGGCTACATTCAGTACACCAAAATTAAAAATAGATGTCAATAGATGAAGCCTAATTCTACATTTTGTCCGGAGCTTTGATGCCAAGTAAATGAAGTCCTTTTTTAATCGTCTCCCCTGTTGCTTTTGTAATTCCTAAACGGAATTTTTTAGCTTCCTCTTCAGCTTTTATGATCTGATGCTTTTGGTAAAAAAGATTAAAGTTTTGGGCAAGTTCAAAAAGATAAGTACAAAGAACATTTGGCGCAAGTCTTTCCGCGGCTTCTGCTACAATTTCCGGAAATCTAGCTAAAAGCTTAAGCAAATCTCTTTCCTCAGGCTCTAATTGATAACTGGAGCTTTTAAATTGGGGGTCAGAGTCCCCTCCTTTTGCGAGCACGCTCTGTGTCCTTGCGTATGTGTATTGCAAATAAGGCCCTGAATTGCCATCAAAGCTAATCGACTCTTCAAGATCAAAAGCAATTTCCTGCCCTGTTGAAACCTTCAAAAATGAATATTTAACAGCACCTACTCCCACTTCTTCTGCCACCTCATCTTTGATATCAGGATGCTCCTGTTTTATTTTTTCTTTAGCAGAATCTAAAAGCCACTCACCCAAAACTACATTTCCTGTTCTACTACTCATCTTGCCCTCTTTTAATTTCACCCAACCGTAAGCCAGATGGTATTCCTTGCCTTTTGTTTCAGGGAAAAGCTGACTAAGAGCTTCAAAAACAACTTTAAAATATCCTGCCTGCTCAGGTCCAACTACATGGATAATTTGATCTGGATGATATTCGTCAAACTGTAACCGACCTAAACCCATTTCTTTACCTTCATAAGTTGGATTTCCCTCTCCTGTTATAAATACCCTGTCATGAAGAGCAAATTTTCCTCCGGGAAAAATAATTGCTCCTTTGCTTTCCTCAAAAATACCTTTTTTCAACCCTTCGAGTACAGTTTTTTTTCCTGATTCGTAAACTTCGCTTTCAAAATAATATCTCTCAAATTTACTATCAACACGACTATAAATTTCTTCAAAATAATCCAAACTCCATTGTCTCGTGGTCTGATAAAGCTCCCAGATAGAAGTATCTCTTGCATAGATTTTTTTATTAATTTCTGTTATTTCTTTTCTGGCGACTTCATCCTCTTCAAACGCTTTGCTGCCGCTAGCATAAGCCTTACCTAGAAAACTAACCCTTTTCCTTACATCGTTCAAATTTGAGATTTCAGACTTTAAGTCAGAAATTTGCAAGAGCCCAAACAGAGCTTTTGCGATATGCATACCCACGTCGCCCTGATAATTAACTCTAATAACCTTAACGCCTGATTCCTCAAAAAGCCTAATAATTGATTCTCCTGTGGTGATATTTCGAAGATGCCCGATATGAAAAGCTTTGTGCGTATTTGGATGGGCAAACTCAACCATCACCCTCTTACCTGAAAAGGAAGTTTTTAGCTTAGTGTCCTCTGAAGATAAGCTTTGAAAAAGAGCCTCGTCTTTCACCCAAAAATTAATAAACCCCGGAGTTGCTACATCAATTTTTTCAATAAGCTCTAAGTCAATTTTGGCTTTTAAATCTTCAGCTAGCGTCATGGGGTTTTTTCCCTGCCCGCCATCGCTTCGCTCAGGCGATTGCAGGCGGGCGATTTTTTTTCCTGCGATAAGAGCGATATTTGAAGAATAATCTCCAAATTTTGCTTCTTTTGCATATTCAACCGCAGGTTTTATATCTTCAATTCCAAGCTCAGATAAAACTTTTTTAAGCTCTGAGATAATTTGTTGCTTTATCATACTTCCCATTATACCATCTTGCATTTTAATAAGAATCCTGCTACTTTTAGCTTAATGAAGGTTTTAATCATCGATGACGATGAGGCAATCATAAGCATCTGGACTACTGTACTCAAAAAAGACAGCATTGAACTTCTCACTGCAGGAACTGGAAAATTGGGTCTCGAACTTGCTCAAAAAAATGTTCCTGACTTTATCCTTCTTGATCAGATCATTCCTGACATGAAAGGAAATGATGTTTTAAAGCAACTAAAAGCAAATCCAGCAACAGCTAATATTCCCGTTGCTCTTGTTTCCAATTATTCTGAACCTGAAATGATGCATGAAGCTATAAATAGCGGAGCAATTGATTATATTCTTAAATACCAAATAGACCCACAAGACCTTGGTAACAAAATAAAAACCCTTCTTCACGGTACCAAACCACCAGCTTAAAAAAATGGCAGAAGACGAAGCAATTAGTCCACAGACAGAAAGCAGAGTATCGTCTAGGCCGGCAAGAGGATATCCGACACTACACGAGCTGAATCGTAGCCAACTAAGGAGTTATATTCAAGGAATTATAACCTTTTTTGAGGCTGACAGAAGAAGTCGGGCAATAAGAATGAGTTATTATCTCAGAGATGAAACTCCTCCTGCAATTGAAAGTCTTACGCACGAACAAATAGCAGGCCTTACTGATATTGTTTTTCGAGTATGGTCTGCACGAAGCTACAACTCACTTGTTGCCCTAGCAGAACAAACTGGCACGACAACAATTATGCAAAAGATTTCTTTATCTCATCAGAGAGACCATCCGCGTAGGCCCATACCTAGACCAGAGGAGCTTGATGATAATAGATGGATGATCGTAAGTGCAATAGCAAAAAATGAGTCTTTGGCATTACCAAGCTTTGCGATAGAGTATCCGAGGAGAATTTTTGAGGCAATGACATCGCAAAGAAGGGTTGAAAGAAGACGCGAAAGACCAATTAATAGTTTGTGATATTAACCCATGCGCTTATTTATAATGTATCAATCTATAACGCAATAGCGCTATTACAATCATGTAATACCCTACCGAAAACTGCCAAGGAAAATTTTGCATACTAAAAATTAATCCCATTTCTCCAAAAATTCTAACTATCCACTCAAAGAATAATAAAAACGGGAGAGCCAGAAATAAAATTAATTTTGCAAGTGGTTCAAAAATAAGTCCTGTCAAAACTCCAAGACTTCCAAGAAGCATTAAAATAGGCACAGTCCAAAGAACCAGGATATTAACAGGCAAAGACAAAATCCCTACTTTTCCAAACGTACCCAGAAGAATAGGAAAAGTTGCAGTTTGAGCTGAGATTGTGGTTTTTATATCTTCACCTAGTACTCCAAGAATATCTAACCGACCAAATAATGGATTTATAAGTAAGATGCCAAGCGTTGCCATAAAAGAAAGCTGAAAGCCGACGTCAAAAAGAAAGCTTGGTGACCATAAAAGCATGAAAAATCCGGTCATAAAAAGCGATAATAGCCCAAAAGCCTGTCGACCGAAAAAACTCGCAGTAAAAGTAATAATAGCCATGATCGAGGCACGGATAATTGATGCTTCAAAGCCAACTAAAAACGAGTAAAAAATCACAGCAAAAATACTCAAAATTATGGCAATGTGTCTTTTTAGAAACAATCCCAGTGAAAACATAATAGCTCCTGTGAAAAAACTGACGTTCATCCCCGATGCAGCAATGACATGTAAAACTCCTGTTGTTTGCAATTTTTGATAAAAACTATCAGGAAAATCCCCTTTTGCTCCAAATACTATTCCAAGAAGTAAATCAGCGGAAACAGGTGGTAAGACTTGATAAAATAGCCTCGAACTTTTCTCTCTGATAAACAAACTAGCCTCAATTAATGGATTTTTTTGCTTTTGTAAAACTAAAATTTGCGGATAATCCAAAGTGTAATAAGTATATCCTTTGACGCTTTTTCTGACCTGTAGTTGTCCCTTGATAGCAAGCAAATCACCATAGTGATAAACGTCTTTTAGATTGCTCTTTATATAGAATCGTTGATTTAAGCTATTTTTAACAGAAAACCTCTGAGATTGATTTAAAAAAATGGGTTCCTCCTGCAAAACGACCTGTAACTTTATTTGTTGTCCATCTACATAAGTCGGGACTGACTGGTAGTAAAAGAAAAACCGCAAAGCTAGAATAGCTATTAAGATAACAAAAATGAGACTAAATCTTGCTGAAAACATCTCAGTAAATGCTTATTTGATCTTTTATCCCGTCAAACACTTTCTGACTTACGACTTTTTTTGAAACCAAATCAGAAACATCTCCATAAGGACGGTTTGAGATAATTTTCTCAGCAGTTACAGGTCCTACTCCTGAAAGCTTATCAAGTTCTGAGGCTGAAGCTGAATTAATATTGATTAAATTTGAAGCTGATCCCAAAACATTATCTCCTCCTCCGACTGTCCCAAGACTAACTATTGGATCGCCTAAATATGGAATATAGATTTTCGCGCCATCTGTAAGTTTTGAAGCAAGATTTAATCCCTTTGAAATTCTATCTCTGTCCGCCTTCTCGTTCATTCCGCCAGCTGCAATAAGTGCATCCTGAATACGTGAATCGCTTGGAAGATTATAAACTCCGGGGCGCTCAACTGCTCCCTCAACATCAACAGTAATTTTTTCCTTTTCTTTAAGTTTGGCGGAACCGGGCGCCGACTGGTGCTCGGCTTCTTCAAAAGAAATATCATCTTTATTGTCTTTTGAGCCTAATAAAGATATCAAACCAATACTTAAGAACATCAGTCCAAAGACTCCAAGAAGCACAGAAAGCCAATGTTTTTGCAAAAAAGGTAAATATTTTTCTGCTACATTATCCATCTAATACAGAGTAGGAATTTTGAAGGTTTTATGCAACTACAAGGTTGAGGATTTTGCCGGGAACAAAAATTACTTCTTTAACTTTCTTATCTTCCAAAAACTTAGCAACTCTTGGGTCTTTTTCAGCTAAACTTCTTATTCCCTCTTCATCTTTTGGGCTTTTGTGATCAAGAACTAAAATCGCACGTAGTTTTCCATTTATCTGAACCGGCAAATTTATTGTCTCATGAACTATTTGCTTTTCATCATATTTAGGATAAGCACTTATATGGATAGACCCTGAGCCGATCTTTTGCCATAATTCTTCTGTAATATGCGGTGCAAACGGTGCAAGAAGCTTTAGATAGGTTTCAACTTCTTCTTTAACCAGCTCGTCCTGTTTAACCAAAAAGTTATACCAAATCATAAGCTTTGATATTGCTGTATTGTAACGAAGATGCTCCATATCTTCTGTAACTCCCTTTACTGTTTCGTTAAGCATGCTTTTTCGCTCTCCGTTTAAGCTCTTAGCTTGCAGCTTTGAAGGTTCAATTTCGTTAAAAAGCACCCAGACTCTTTTTAGAAATCTATGCATTCCTTCCATTCCGGTATCACGGAAATCTCCTCCTTGGTTAAATGGACCTAAAAATAACAAATAGCATCGTATTGCATCAACACCAAACTTTTTAATATATTCGTCAGGATTTATTACGTTTCCCTTACTTTTACTCATTTTGGCGCCATCTTTGATGATAAGTCCGTGAGCATAGAATCTAGCAAAGGGCTCTTCAAAATCCAAATATCCCAAATCATTTAAAACCATGGTTACAAATCGTGCATAAAGAAGATGCAGAACTGAATGCTCTGCTCCACCGATATACATCGTGACTGGGAGGAATCTTTTTCTCTCCGTCAATTTTGAACTTTTCACTTTGAACTTTTCACTTGGGAATGGAATCTCATCAGAATCCGTAACTAGATAGCGCAAAAAGTACCACGCCGAATCAAGAAAAGTATCCGATACGTCTGTCTCACGAATAGCAGGCTTTCCGCAGGCAGGACATTCTGTCTCATAAAAATCAGGGTAACTAGCAAGTGGAGATTTTCCTGTTCCCATTGGCTTGTAATCTTCAACATATGGAAGTTCAACCGGTAAATTTTCAGCAGGATACCAGCCAAATGTATGCTGTAATTCAGGATCATCCTTGTCTAATTCATGATGCTTCTTGCCTTCTTCTGTGGTAAACCACGAATCTCTATTGTCTTCACAGTTTTTGCAAAATATCATAGGTATTGGAGGCCCCCAATATCTTTGGCGACTTATGAGCCAGTCACGCAGATGATATGTACTTACTCTATCTCCATATCCCTTTTCTTCCATATAGTCCATAATACTTTCTGTTGCCTTATGTATATCCTTACCATTAAGAAAACTTGAATTTACCATCTTTCCTTCATCTTCCTGAACTTGTTCTATTTTGGTAATTGGAGATGTGTCACCATCGCTACCCACAACAACACGCTTTATTTCAAGACCAAATTTTTTGGCAAACTCAAAATCGCGCTTATCATGACCGGGAACTCCCACCAAAGCTCCTGTTCCAAAATCAAGCAAAACAAAGTCAGACACCCAAATTGGCATTTTGTAGTTAGTTAATGGATTAATCGCATATGAACCTGTAAATACTCCTGTTTTTTCTTTACCCTCAGCTGTACGCTCAATATCAGACTTATTAATTGCCTCATGAACATACTTTTCGACTGCTTCTTTGTTTTCATCCGTTGTCAGCTCCATGACCAAAGGATGCTCAGGAGCAATAGCGATAAATGTAGCACCGAAATTAGTATCAGGTCTGGTTGTAAATATGGTTATTTCTTCACCAGTTACTTCTACATCGTAAGTAATATTAATACCTGTCTTCTTGCCTATCCAGTTTTTTTGTGCAAGTTTTACCTTCTCGCTCCAGTTCAATTTTTCAATATTTCCAAGAAGTCTTTCTGCGTAATCTGTGATCTTGAAAAACCACTGCTCAAGCTCCTTTTTCTCAACTATACTATTGCAACGCTCGCACTTGCCATCAATCACCTGCTCATCAGCAAGCACTGTTTTACATGAAGGACAAAAATTGACCGGAGATTTCTTTTTATAAGCTAGTCCTGCTTTGAAAAGCTCAATAAATAACCACTGGGTCCATTTGTAATAGTCAGGATTATATGTCTCTACTTTGTTTTCCCATGCATATCCGTTTCCTGTTGAATGAAGTTGGCGGTAGAAATTTTCTTCAGTTCTTTTGGCATGTTCAAATGGATGAGTGCCAGTCTTAAGCGCATGATTTTCCGAATGAATTCCAAATCCGTCAAGACCGATTGGCTCAAATACATCATAGCCTTGCATGCGCTTGAAACGGCCATAGACATCTGCGCCTGTGAAGGCAAAAACATTGCCTGAGTGAAGCCCTTCAGCAGATGGATAAGGAAACATCATGAGGTTGAAAAAAGGCTTCTTGGCATTCGCAAGATCAGGTTGATAAACATGGTCCTTTTTCCATTTAGATTGCCATTTCGGCTCAATCGTTGAAGGACTATATTTATTTTTATCGGTTTGTGCTTGTTTTTTGGCCATTTTTTGCAGTATAACACAGTTTTATTTGGGAAAAAAGTGGTGCTTTTTTAAAGAACTTACTGTCCTATAATTTATTTCGCTTATACTGCCTAATTGTAGATGATATGATTTGACTATATTAGACCTATTTAGTTGGAGGCTAAATATTATAATTATTAAAAGCTGGGTCTATTTTAATAAAATTATTGATTAAGCTTTAACCCTAGAGTAAACAACTCTAGTATGCTTATCGTGCAAATCATAACCAGCCTGTGTTATGCTTCTTTTTAGAGTTAATCTATTTCTTCTCTGCTCAAGTATTTCACTAAATCTTCTAAAAAATCTTCTTTTAACAGCCGATATTTTTGTATAATCTGGATCGAAAGGTAGAAGACGACACGCATCAAGAGAGATTACTCCTCTCTCATCTGTTTTTACAACATATGGATGCCTCCACCCATTAGGCTCCCTCGAATTGAATTCAATTTTATATCTTGTGTTTGGCTTGCCAATAAGTAGCTCTATTCTGGTATCATAGACCGGAGAAGCTGCAGGATCATCTATACTGAAACTATCACCTAAGCCTTTACTTAAAACCTGTGCGTAAAAATCTGTTTCATAGTCAAACAATACTCTTCTGTATCCATAAAGCTTTTTTGCTAAAAAAACAATTCTATCCCAAGACCTTTCTTCTCTTATAGCCCTAAATACAGGCTCAGCAAATCCACCAAAATCGCTTCTACTTAAGAACTCTCTTTGTTTCCCTGAAAATGCAACTCTAAAACCGTCTGCGGTGGCCACAGCCTCCAAAGGCTTAAAATCAACATCTGCAGTAATATCAAAATATCCAGGATGGGTATATTCTTCATAAGATCGACTTTTTCCGGTTTTTCCGTATGTCCTGATAGCTGGCTCTCCTTCACCTACAGAACTCTGTAGTCCCATTTGACCATAATCTATTGTTATAATCACTCCTCTTTTTAAAACTCTGTCGAGTTGCTTTTGCCATCTAACTGCATTCAGGTTAACTGCCTCTTCATTGCCTTCTGAGAGGCCTTTATCATAATTATTTGCTGCTAAATAATCTTTAACTTCATCTGATGGTTCAGCCCATACCTCAACCCATTTATTATTTTCTATAGTTACATATTTCTGAAAAATTTTATTTCCAATTTTCCTAACAACCTCCACCGGAAATGCATCTGGTAATTCGTTCGAAACGATAGCCCCCTGAATAGACCCATCCCCTAAAGGCAAATCTAATGCAGACCCTGTAACCCAATGAACTTTACTTAGGTCATCTCTATGATCTTCAGAAGTACTAGTTTCATCAGACACATGACGGTCAGCTCGTGCTTTTCCGCCAATTGTATCTTTTTGTCTTTGTATTAAGTCACCGCGTTCAATAATTACATACCTTATGGCTTCATAAAATTTAGGCTGATACTGTCTAGCCCAAGCTAAAATATCCTTTGCCATAGTGCCGTTTCCTGCTCCCATCTCAACTATATCGAATCTTTCTGGAGATTCCATTGCCAGCCAAGCTTTCAGTACAGTTTTCCCTATCGTTGCGCCGAAAAATTCAGTAGATTCAGGGCAGGTAATAAAATCTTTGTGCAAACCGATCTCTACATTTCCACTTGAATAATATCCGCCCTCACCATAAAGCGAGAGTCGCATAAATTCAGAATAAGGAATTCTTCCTCGCTGACTTCTTCCTATAGCATCTTCGATGGCAACTGCGGTTTTATTATTTCTATCAACCCGAACTTCTGTAGGAATTTTAAGTATTCTGCCCTTTAATCCATCTACCAAAGGGGACACATCGTGCTCCATAAGTCTTATTCTATAAGACATTTATAAAAAATACTAGCAAGAAGGCTATTTTTTGACTTTCACTCTCCAGCCTCATATGATGGTATTAGTGAACAAATATTTGATTATTATCCTAATGGGCTTTAGCCTTGTATTGATTTCTCCAAAAGCTCTAGCTCAGTCTATGCAAAATGACAGATATGTTGTGGAAGAAAATGAAATCGACATTCAGCCGAATTTCCATCCCACCCCTACTCAGAAACCGATTCCAGAGGAGGATAAACCACTTTTCTCAGGAGATAATTTTACTGTAACCACAAACTCAGCCTCAGGCTTTGAATTTTCTGCGTCAAATGACAATTTAAATTTTGGAGAGCTGTCAGCAACCAATCCTGTAATAAGAAGTCTTAATTTAAGCCTAATCTCTCGCTTTGGATATCAAATTTTTATAGGTCAAAATCAACCTCTCACAAAAGATAAAATATTAATACCTGATACTACATGTGACAGCGGAACCTGCACCGAAATCACCTCATCGCTATGGAAAAGTGCGCTTGCCTATGGTTTTGGCTATCACAAACAAGGCATGGCTGAAAACGAATATATGCAATTTCCGGATGTTTCCAAGAATGAACCATTTGAGCCAATCTTTACAGGCACAAATAATCTAAAAAAAGAGATACTATATAAAGTTAATATTTCAGGCACCCAAGCACTTGGAGCATACTTAAACATAGTTACCTATCTGTCAGTACCGTCTTTCTAATATGTTGGTTCAAAATTCAAAATTAAAAGTTCAAAGTTGCGGTTTAAAGTTAAAAATTATTTTCAAAATAATAAACTTTGCATTTTGCATTGCAATTTTTCACTTTACACTTTTCACGCCTGTCCTGAGCTTGCCGAATGGATTACACTTGCCTAAGGCTCATGCTGAGACTGTAAGTCTTAAGATTCAACCTGCTACTTTACAGATCCATTCTACGTCCCCTGCTGATATAAGAGCACCTTTTGCCCTAACTAACCAGACAGACAGCACTATTGAGCTTTCACTTATCCTAAAGCGTTTTGAGCCCTCAGAAGATGAAAACGGAGAAATTGTTTTTAGCAAACCTGACTTAAGCAACGACAAAGATAAAGATGCTTTCTTACAAAAAGTGCAAATAGTAGATAATGGCTTTGCCGTAGATAGCCTAACTCTTTCACCAAAGCAGGAAAAAAAGCTCCAAATAAGCCTAAGTCTTGATAAAAACTCCCCTCCTCAGGATCATTACTTTGCTGTAGTTTTTATCGCTAAAGCTACTGAAAACGACATGCAAAACTCAGAAAATACTATCTCTCAAGTTCAAATTGCCATATCTCTTCCTGTACTCCTATCAGTTGGCAAAAATAAGGATAATGCTCTTTTTATAGAAGAATTCTCAGCTCCAATTTTTCTGCAATCAGGACCCGTACCTTTTAACTTAAAAGTAAAAAATGCAGGAACGCATTTTGTTTCACCCAAAGCTTTGATACTAATCAAAAACATTTTTGGACAAACTGTAGGCAGAGTTGAGGTTCCAAAAACCAATATACTCTCCGGATCATCCCGCTATCTAACCAACTCAAATAGCAAATCCTTTGCCTATAGCCCGGAACTTTCAACTCAAAAATTCTTCTGGGAAGAAAAGTTTTTACTAGGCTTTTATACTGCTAACCTCTCTATTGTCAATGAGAATAATGAATTACTATATACACGAACTACCCACTTCGTCGCATTTCCTTTTATATTTTTAATTGGATTTTTGGTTGGAGTTTTTTTCCTAACAATTATCATTCGACGAATTAAAAAAAAGCTTTCATAATTATAGATTTAATTTGATTTTTACATTTTCATACTCTACTTTTCACACAGTTTTTTCACAACGCATATATCCCATAAAAATTTTCCTTCCTTAAAACATAATTATAAAACTCTGATCCTGTGGTAATTTTTATAAAGCTAAATTTTGAATAACAATTTGCAACAAAAATAGCTCATTTTAAATAAATTAATTATTTAAGAGAATCTCATAATTATTTATTAACTACCCAACTATTCTCTTTTTTAAAAAATTTGGCATTTTTCTTGTATAAAAAACAACAACTTTTTATTTACTAGCCCGTCACCAGCTCAACCTATATTTTTTAGAGTTTAGATTGATAAAATAACCCAAACAGCTATATTCTTTATCACAATTTTATAGATTATTGATATAGTGTTGTCTTTTTAGATAAAAACGCTTATAAAAAATTTTATATATATTGATAAAAATACTGATTTAATAATATAAATAAAATTTATCAATTAAATTTGTTGTCTGCTACAAAATCTCCTGTAGTTTTTAATTTATTACTCTACTCTTGCATAAGATTTATTATAAAATCCATAAATTTTGACATCTTTCTGACTACTTTAAACTTTAATTTATTTTAATATAGGATAAATTTATTTATTTAAAATTTTAATATTTTTAAACTATTAACCTTTATCAAAAATAAAAGATAATTATTTTCTTTAAAAATTATTATCATGCATCAATTTAATACTTATCTTAATCAACCTTCTTATATCTCTTATCTCTAACAACTTAAGTAATTAATTTACCCCATCCCCTTTAATGCCTTAGCTCTTTAAGCAAACAGTTCTAATTTACATATACAAATAAATCATAGATAGTAGCAGTCCACAATAAACTGCAAGGAGCAATCATCTGAAAACACCAAAATATACTTATAGAAATAATGTTATAGTTACTAAAATTTAAAATAGGCAAAAAAATTAAAATTTCGAGGCTAAAATTTTGATTTAGGCTGTCAGTTCAATATATTTATTTTCTATCACATAAAAACATGGACTGATAGAATTATGCCTATGTTCTCCTTAACAAAGCACCTAATAATCCATGTTTTGAAAAAAATTAGAAACTAACGTCATTTATATGTTTTTATAAAATAAAATTTTATATAAATTCCTTGATAAAACGTCAAAATCATATTGCAAAGATTAAGCAGTATCAATCAATATCATTCCATATATAAACTATGCAAAAAGATCTATATAAAAACTATGGGTGTTTTTATACATTATTTATGGGACGTCAGGCACAAATACAAAAATGGCAGGAGGATTAATTATCTAATTAAATTACATAACTATTAAGCACTGTTCCCTTTTCTTTTCCAAAAAAAATAGTTAGTAACTATTTAATGAATCTTTAGACAACTAAAAAAGAAACAAATTTGTAATTTATAGAGTTAAAAACGTTTTTTAATTAAAAATAAAGAATTATCCTAGCTATTTTACTAATACTATATGAGTTTATAATAATTCCCGAATCAGATATCGTTAATTATGTTTACAGGACATAAAAAACACTATTAAATTACAATGTTTTTATATTAAAACAGCCTCGATGTTGTTTTTTAAAGCTATTCTCGCATGTGCTTAAACTATGAGATTGACATTTTCTTATCTTAAATTTAGCCATATAATCCCCTATAGCAGCAAATTTACAGGCTTCCTTAATCTTAATATTCTACGCATATTAAAAGGCCTAGGTAATAGATTACTAAAACAAATTAGTGTTTATTAAATATGCGATTTTATATTGTTAAATCAACTAAACCATATTTTCAAAAAAATTATCAATCAAGGTAGTTGATTGATAATGAGTTATTTTAGAGATAATCAGGCATATAAAAATACAGCTCTAAACATGCGCAAGACTGCTTGTATAAAAAACCTATATTACAAAACCTAGGCATGGTACAATTTTATTCATAAATTTGAAGCTAAAATATAGGACTATTTCTCATATTTTTCGTGAAAATAGATGATTTCACATAATCTCACTTATTTTCATGTTATGAAATCTTGAAAAGTTTTGTTTGAAAAGATCATCAAAATATATATAAATATATCAATATTCAAGTTGATATCTTGACAACTATTTGCCTCCTAACCTAATCTTATTAATAGATGTATTACTTTATCTAATAATCCGTATAATCGGTATAATTTCGAAGCTAATCAACAAAATCATGGACATATTACTATCATTCAAAAAACATTTACTACAAGATAAAACACACCACAGCAAGCTCACTGTGAAAAATTACCTTGCTGATATAAGGAAGTTTATATACTGGTTTGAAACTACTTTTCACAGAGAATTTTTACCTCAACTAGTTACCAAGCAAATTGCAGATATATACAAAAATCAGATTTCTAAGCCAAATGCGCAAAATCAAGTTCTCTCAGCAAGCAGTATAAAAAGATACTTCTCTTCGCTTAGGAAATTTTATGCTTTCTTGGTTCTTTACAAATTAGCAGAAATTAATCCTTTTGAGATTGAAACCGAAGTAAAACAACCTATCTCTGACGATTTTCACCTTAGAGAATTTAAAAACTACCTCCTACTCTCTCATTCAAGCAAAATAACCATAAAAAACTATATTATGGATGTTTCTCAGTTTGCAGACTGGACGAAAAACCTGCCTCAAGAACCAAGCCTCAGTTCAATTAACCCCTTTCTGATTGAAGAATATAAAAATCGCCTCCTATATGAGGGAAATTTTGCGCCTATTTCAGTTAACAGAAAGCTATCTTCGCTTAGAAAATACTTATCCTGGCTCAAGGATCAGGGATTTATAGAGAACGATATCAGCTTTGATCAAGTATCAAAAATTCCTCTTCAGCAAGGAACCTACAATATCGCACTAGTCTCAGCTAGGCAAAATCAGGATCAAGAACATGCCCAGGAATTTGTTTATTCAAGCTTTCCGCCTGTCAGGCTGGTTCAAAAACTGTTTAGACTTAGCGATTCGGTTTTTGATTTGCTAATTTTAGCACCTGTAGTAAAAATTTTAAGCTCAATAAAATACGAGTGGTGGAAGCTAACAGGCAGAAAGGTTTTCTCAGGCGACATAGACAACATTTTCACAAAGCAACAAGGAATTGGTGCACAAAACATAAAAAGCCTGCCTAAAAGCTTCTACGCGCCTCTTAAGCTATCTACAAATGGGCTTCCCTTTTATAAAAAGATTTTATATCACCTGAGACATACGCGACCACTTTGGTATAGAAAATACCACTCTTACCGCTTTGTTCATTACATGCATTTTGGCGTACTTCTGATCGTAGCCGTCCTCCTAGGTGTTAAGGTTTATAATGGGCTTTTTCCTCAAGCACCAAACCAATCTGACATACTGGGAACGCAAACTTCAGCAGCAAGATTTCTTAGCTTCAAAGGAAAACTAACCGATCCTGAAAACAACCCTATTATCAAAGAATCGCCTATTCGCTTTAGCTTATACAACGATGGCGTAGCGAGCGCCTCAAGCCTTCTCTGGCAGGAAGTCCAAACAATAAGACCTGATAATCAAGGTGATTTTGAAACCTATTTAGGACAAAACTACCCGATAACTCAGGATTTTCTAAATGATAATCAAAAACTCTTCCTAGGCATAACCATAGGTGAAGGTGAAGAATTAAAACCAAGGCAACAAATTGCTACAACCGTGTATAGTAAAGATTCTCAGAAGATACAAGGTATGCTTCCTATTACTGATGAAGACGCAGGAACAAGAAATGTCATACTTGCGCTTGATTCATCAGGAAATCTGATCGTAAGCGGACACGCTTCTCCCCGCTTTGAGGCAACTGGCGGAGAATTTACTTTAAGCGGGCAGACTTTAACCCTAACTACAGCTATTGATTCTAATACAAATGTACAAATTAGCCCTGATGGTTCGGGAATTATTGATCTCCAGAAACCCATTCAAAATACAACAAACTATAGCATGATACCAGGGCTTGAAGGCATGGTACAGGTAGCTGACTCTCTGGGTATAATCGCCACATCAAGTACTCAATCAGCCCTTCTAATCAATCAAAACGGTACAGGGAATTTAATTAGCGCAAATGGCAATGGTTCTGCTAAATTCACTCTTGACTACGTTGGCAATGCAACTTTTGCCGGAGATGTCAGTATAAACGGGAATAATTTAGATTCAGACAGCTATACATTTAGGCTTTTAAATAATGTGTTTGATCTGACAATAGGCGCCAGCGCCTCAGCCGTAAGCATTGCCGGTACAACAGGAGCAACATTAGTTAATAATCTTTTGAAAGCTAACGGAGGAATTTCTATTCCCCAAGGTAAGAATTTCACGCTTGATAGCTTCGCAACCGGAAGCATTCCTTTTATTGGCAACAACAAAGAGCTTACCCAAGATAACGGCTCCATATTTTGGGATCAAACCAACAAAAGACTTGGCCTAGGGACAACTATTCCCTCTTTTAAGCTTAGCGTTGAAGATAATCAAACTGCAACAGCTGCCGCGCAAATCTACAACTCAGATACAGGGGCAGACGCTGATGTACTTGTACTTAAAATTGGAGCATCAACTGCAAATACCACCAATAAATTTATCAGTTTTCAAACAACTTCTGGAGAGGTTGGCGCAATAACCGGAACTGGATCAAACGGTATAAAAATAAATACATCAACATTTGCCGACTGGGCTGAATATTTTGATAAGGAAACGCAAGAATCAATCCCCTTTGGTTCACTTGTATGTATCAAAGAAAACGGCAAAGCAACAGCTTGCGACAGTAATGAAAACAAACTTGTAGGAATAGCCTCAGAACACCCGACTGTTATAGCAGGGGTTAATAAAGGGGATAAATCAATTGCAGTAGGACTTACGGGTATAGTCAAAACTTTTGTAACAAGCGCTAACGGTAACATCAAGCCCGGCGACCTAATCACCTTCTCAGATGTACCAGGTATAGGAATAAAAGCAAATAAAAAAGGTATGGTCGTAGGACGGGCGCTTGAAGGATACCAGAATGATAATTTGAATGAAGTCGGAAAAATCTTAGTTAGTCTGCAAACAAGCTGGTATGAGCCAGAAACAACCCTTACAGCTTCAGGCAACCTTATTGATCAGCCTCAGACAAATAGTTCTGAACTTTCAAATTTTGACTCTCAGCTAGTCGAAATCATCGATAACATCTCAAGAGGATTTTTGGAGGTTAACAAAGTAAGTACTAAATCCCTAGCAGTTGCAACAGATAACATCACAATTGGAAGTCAAACTCTAAAAGACTACATAACTTCAATCGTTTCTGACGCAATCGAAACTAACAATCAAAAACTTCTGGCTGATATTCAAAAAATCCAAGCATCACCCACTCCTACTCCCTTTATTGCTGAAGTCGCAAGTAATTCTGCAATTGCAACAGACTCTGCAGCCTTAGCAAGCAGTAACAATATAGATATTAATGTATCAAGCCTGCCCGCAACGCTCTCGCCCCGCCTGCCAACGGCTGGCACTGACGGGCAGGTTGCGAGGCGGGCGGGCGAAAGTGGTGCTGCCTCTGATAGTGCTCAGATTGCAAACCTAACCACATTTGAAGCCAGTCCTTCTGCTATAGCTGAACTTTATCAGGTTTCAAATCAATTTCCGCGTTTTGAGCAAGGGATCTTAGCTCTTGGCGCAAGCTCATTAACTGATGTTTCTATAAATGGCTCTCTTTATCTCGGCTCAGGCACAGTACTGTCAGAAAACAGCATTAATACAATTGGAAATGATCTTGAGCTTCAGCCTCTCAGACAAGGTAATTTAGTTGCCATGGGAGGACTATTTACGATCGATACTGAAGGAAACCTGCTGGCTTCGGGCAGCGCTTCTTTTGCCAAAGATGTTAGCGTGCAAGGTACACTAAGTGCCAAAATTATCTCTCCTGTGCCTGATTCTGACATAATCGTAAAACTAACAACTAACGACGAGCGACCGATAACCAAATTCGTAGTTCATAACTTAACAGACAGTGAGGTTCTAAGCATAGATAACTTTGGAAACTTAATAGCTTCAGGCGCAGGTCAATTCAAAGATCTTGCCACTCAAAGCTTGAGCATAATTCGTGGCGCTCAAGCTGATACATCGTTTACAGCAACTGAGGCTACAAGCTCTGCTGGCACAGCTGTAATTACTGCATATGAGACAGAACGCACCATAAAAACGCCTTTTGTTAAAGAAAATTCACTCATTTACATTTCCCCTGTCTCAGATACTAAAGGCGTAAATCCATATATCGCAAGGCAAACAGCAACGACTGAAAATTCAACCGGATCCTTTACTATTCAAATTTCAAAACCTGTAATAAAAGACATCAAGATCAACTGGTGGATCATAAACTAACCTATATAATTAACTCCTAATTTGGTGAAAACAATTAAGCTAAACTTTTCACACTCTTGACATCCTGGTCAAAATATGTGCAAAATAGATACAAGTGAGTAGATTTTGACCAATAGAGATGTCCAAGTTTGCAAACCTTTTGTCCGGAAGTCAACTGCCCTATGAATAAATCCAGCACTTTTTTTAACAAAACTAATAATCAACCTAGCATAGCTAGCACTCCAAAAGTGCTGGATAAACAACTAACAATCAAAGAAGCCGCAAGCCTGCTTGGAGTATCAGAAAAAACTCTCCGCCGCTGGGAAGCAAAAGGTATAATCAAGGCTCCACAAAGAATAAATGGTAATCAAAGAAGCTACGATTTAGAGGATATACAAAAACTACAGGATAATTATATAACCATAGGTCAGGCTGCTGAGAAGCTAAACATCTCTATAGCTACCTTAAGACGCTGGGAGCAAAAAGGTCTTATTGCTCCTAAAAGAACAGACGGAAACCAGAGACGCTACGATATTTCTGATATTGAAAAATTCTTATTCAAATCTACTCCTATTCAAACTCCTAGTCCTGCACCGGTTATTAAACAAACCCCTACCACTCCTCCTCTTCCAACCCCAAACTTCGTTCCCTTCAAAACTGAAGAGTTTATACCAAAGCCAGTTAAGATTGAAAAACCTATAAACCAAACTCCTCAAGTATTTGTACAAGAAGAATATGTTGAAAATGAGCCGGAAGAACAGAAATACTTTTCGCCTCAAGTCTTTAGCAATACTTCCCCAAAAGGAATAAATCCAAGAGTTTTTATAACTATATCCTTAAGCCTGATACTACTTACTGCAACAGGAATTGGTGCGCATATTGGTGCTTTTAATTTCGATAAACCAACACAGGAAGTTAAAAAATTTATATCTATGCTACCAAATATGGCTAATAATCTTTCTGAAAAACCTATAAACTCCTTCGGTCAGCAGGTTTTACAAGCTGCTACTAAAAATCCTGATTTTGCCATAAAAATCGGTGTACCCATATCATTTACCAGCACAGCCTCAGTAGCAGGCACGCTTACGGCTCCAAATATATTATACGGCATCACAGCAGGTACAAATATATCAATCACAGGTGATTTACAGAATCCTACCATTTCAGCAACATCATCAGGAGGAGTAACTACTCTTCAGGGAAGCAGTGGCGCTCTAAATCTTACCGCAGGAGGAGGAATATCATTAAGCGGACTTACGATAACTAATTCAGATGCAGGATCAGATCAGGATATCTTTGCCAACGTAAAAGTTGGTTCAACTACAATCTCTGCAGGATCAAATACTGATACGCTTGAGTTATCAGCTGGAACTGGAATTACCCTCGCAGCTGATACTAGCAACAAGAAAGTAACCATAACTAGTTCTCCGACTTTTTCAGGCCTTACTACAAACGGAGTTTTGTATGCAGATTCAACAACAACTCTAACTTCTCTTACTCCGGGAACTTCTGGGTATGTACTGCAATCAAACGGATCAGGCTCCCCTCCTTCGTGGGTATCAGGCGCAGCAAACCCTGCTTTCTCTGCCATCACTGATGGCACTAATACTCAGGCTGCTATGGTTGTTGGAAGCGGAGCCTCTTTAACGTATTCAGGAGGGACTGCAACAAGTGGAGTAATTAATGCTAATCAGCTTCTTGGTGGAACATGGGCAATACCTGGAAGCATAGGAGCTACAACTGCCGGAAGTGGAGCATTTACTACTTTGTCTGTTACTCCCGGAAGCGATACTAACGCCCTTACCTTAACAGGAACCAATGTCACAACACAAAAACTTGCATATCTTAATGCAAATAATGTTTCAGGAACTATTTTTGATATTTCTTATGGTTCAACTCAGACCCTAACAGGAAGCTTGATTGGTCAAAGTATTGATTTGAATAATGGTCAGGTTACAGCAACTAATCAGAGCGTGACAGGCGAAAAAATAGTTCTCCCAACTATAACAAACACTCATACTTCCGGTACAAAAAATCTCCTTGGGCTTCAGGTCACTTTTGGAAGCGGAGCTGGTATTAATCAAAACGGAGCAGGCGGAACAACTGTTTTCTCTAATCTTGATTTAAATATGCCCGCTCTAACCCAAACAGCAGGAACTTTAACAGCTAATGGTCTTGCTGTTACTACCCCTTCTGGTATCACAACTGGTGGCACGGCAAACGGAGTACTTCTTACCCCGACTGGAGTTGGAGCTGGAACTTTGAATGGAATTAATTTAGGTACAATTTCATCTGCCGGAGGTGGAACTGAAAATGCTATCAGCGTAGGGACAGGATGGGATAGTATTTTGAAAGTAAACGGAACTTCTGTAATTAATGGCTCAGGAGTAACTCAAGCTGTAGGAGGAGGAACAGGACAATCATCATATACTGTAGGAGATATACTTTATGCTGACACCACTACTTCTTTAACAAAACTTGCCATTGGTGGCACAGAAGGTTATGTTCTTAAGGTTTCAAGTGGGGTTCCTGCATGGGGTACAGTTTCAGGAAGTAATTGTACTACCTGTGTAGTTACCAATCCTTCCTCTGATCAGAGCATTGCTCCAACAGGTCAAGCGACAACAGGCTTAATAGTCAAACAAACTTCAACTGCATCTCCTACTGATGATATTTTTCAAGTCACAGATAGTGCTGGTACTACAAAATATTTCTATGTCGATAAAGATGGAAATGTATCAACAGGAGCAATTTCTAACACAACCCTTACTCTTACTCCAACGACTAATACTACTGCTTTGACTTTGGTTGGAACAAATGTAACTAGTGCTAATTTGCAATATATCAATGCCAAAAACTCATCAGGAACCATCTTTAATCTTGCATATGGAGCTACTCAAACTTTATCAACATCTTCACCAACAACAGCAATTGGAGTTGATTTATCAACTAACGTTACAGCAACCAATGCTAATGTAACAGGAGAAAGTCTTACTCTTCCTGCACAAACTAATACGCATACTTCAGGAACCAAAGCTGTAAAAGGTATTACCATCTCATCAGGAGGAGGAATAAATAATACAGACGCTGGAGGCACAACTACCTGGACAGCTTTTGATGCAACTATTCCTGCTCTTACTCAAACAGCAGGAACTTTAACTGGATATGGTGTAAATGTTACTACTCCATCAAGCATCACAACAGGAGGAACAGCAGCTGGTCTTAATGTGACAGCATCTGGAGTTGGTGCTGGAACTCTTTATGGATTAAACGTCGGGAGCATTACAGCTGGTGCCGGAACTGAAACTGCAATTCAAATCGGAACTGGCTGGGATGCAGTGCTTAAAGTTGGGTCAACAACGATTATTGATGGTTCAGGAAATCTTAATCTTGCGGGTGGCTCAGGGATTGTTGCTGTCGCAAATGGAGGAAGTCCTTTTGAGGAAAACCAGGGAGCAATTATCGCAAGACTCCCTGGACAGGATTTTCTCTTTGGTGGTCTGGCAACTTCCTCAGCAACATTTCATCTCTATGGGGCATCAGCCTTCCAAGGAACAAACCCTGTTGCTAGTATTGCTGCCAATACCTCTTTCTCAGGACTTGTCGTTGATAACAAAGGTATTGGCAGCATATTCACTGCTTCATCCTCCGGACTCACCCGCTTTGCAATACGCAATAGCGGAATTGTAGACATAGGCACAACTGCAGTTACCGGAGAACAAGGTATTAATGTAAAATCACAAAACAATGCCTACTTGATCCTAAATGCAGATACTGACAATGATGGCAGCGAGGTTGGAGCTCCGTATATAGGGTTTATACAGGATGGTACAGGATCAATTACTCGATACATAGGAGGAATTCAAACTGCGGGTCAAGATCCAGCCGGTGGCACATACACCGATACTGCAGCTAATGCTTTCTTATTGGGAACAACCAGCACACAAGATTTACAACTTGGGACTGGTGCTCTAGTAAGATTTCATCTTGATGGATCAAATAATCGTATAGGCATTGGTACAACTACTCCTCTTTCTGCTTTTGATATTAGGAATATCACAGATACTTTGTCAGTTGCTTCTGTTTCTGGAAAATCAAACTCCTTTGCTGCCATGGTTGTTGATAATAGAGGAACTGGTGATATATTTACTGCTTCATCATCTGGAAAAAAACGCTTTGCTATAAAAAACAGTGGAGTTGCTGAGGTCTACTCAGGCGCTGGAGCAGGTGTATTAAAAATCGGAGATGAATGTGGAGCTAATTATATAGGTATTAGCCTTAACGGAACTCTCGGCGGAACCTGTGGCACAGGATACAACATTTTAAGTTCAACAACTGATACAAACTTATATATTAATACACCAACTGGAGGCAGTACAAACTTCCGAGAAAATAATTCAGACAAAGTGGAAATAGCAGCTGCAAGCAGCGACAACAGCATTATTTTATATGCAAGAGGAGCAAATGAAGGCGGACAAATTGCATTGATTCACGGTACAAGCAAAACTAATCATGATTGGTTTTTTGATGCTGGAGTCCAAGCAGGAACAAATCCTGATCTTAGAGCAATGGAAGGAGCAAGTGCTGCCACAACAAACGTACGTGCCTATATCGATGACGGTGTTAATGGTTGGCAAAGCCCTTCAGACCGAAGACTAAAAACCAACATACAAACACTAACTAATGTTTTGGACAAACTAAAACTAACTAGAGGAGTAACATACGATCTTATCGATGGTAAACCAAACCAAGTTGGTGTAATCGCTCAGGAATTACGAGCAGCATTTCCTGGTACTGAAATCGTAAGCGGAGATGAAACAGAAGGATACTTAGGAGTAAATTATGGAGATCTTGCTGCTGTTGCCATACAAGGAGTAAAAGAATTAGATGTAAAAACCGACAATCTTGCCCTAAGCACTCAAAACTCCTTGACTCTTTCCGGAGAAAATTTCAATAATCAAATTCTTGGACTTGAATCAAATCTAGCTTCTACTTCAGCTAGTATTACAACACAAACAAATTCTCAATTTTCCTCTGTTAGCTCTGACATCCTAAGTCTTAATACTCGTATTGCCTCAATTGAAGCTTCGCTAGATACCCTCTCAGTCTTTAGCGCCTCCTCCTCTGCTGAACTATCCCTCGATAGTATCAATATTAATGGATCAACTATTACTGACAGTCTAAATGTATTAAGTTACGCAACTATAAATGAGTTAAGTGTAACTGGGAATATCACAGCCGGACTTCTAACCATCAAAGGACTTGATGGTGGCCACGCATCTATAAATACCTTAAACGGTGATCTAAAACTACAAAGCGATGGTTTGGGAGGAATTGATATTTTGAATGGAAAAGTAACAGTTGATACGTCAGGTAATATAACAACAACAGCTGAAATAACTGCCAAAAAATATAATGTCGATACAGAAGAAAGCCTTTCCTCTTCTGCCGGATCTGTAGTAATAGAGACAGGAGAAACAAACATAGATGTTGATACAACTGCCCTGACTCCAGACTCACTCATTTTTGTCACCCCAGATCAACCGGTGATTGTCGGAGCAAAGAAAAAAGATAGTAATACATTTACAATCAAATTACAAAGCAGTGAATCAAACGATATCAAAATTAACTGGTGGATAGTTAATTAGTTAAAAGTTCAAAGTGAAAAATTAATAGTTACCTTTAAAAAAATATGACGAATGATGATTTTAAAAAGAAACTTATAAATAGAACATTCCAGTTCTCTAGACAAACAATTATCTTAGTTGACAAATTTCCTCAAAAAAGGTCTTCCTGGGTAATAACAGATCAGCTTTTAAGAGCTTCTACTTCAATTGGAGCAAATATTATTGATGCACAAGCTGCTTCAAGCAAAAAAGATTTTATAAATTTTCTTAATCACGCTCTTAAAAGCGCTAATGAAACAAAATTCTGACTTGCTCTATCAAGAGATCTAGATAAAAATTTACTTGGTGAAATCAATACATTATTAAAAGAAACAGAAGAACTGGCAAAAATTTTAGGTTCGAGTATTGCAACATTAAGAGGGAAAAACAAACTTTAAATTTTAAACTGCAACTTTGCACTTTTAATTTTGAATTTTGAACTTATTTAAAACGCCAGTATTAAATACGATACTGCAAGTCCAAATACCATCACTCCGATAACAAGAGCTGAATTTATAACAATACCTACCATTATAGATCTTCTTGCTAATGGATTTCTTCCCAAAGCTTCAAGCCCCTTGGTAGTAACGCGGCTGAAAAAACGCACTCCCAAAAACAAACTTGCTGCAGCAACAAATGCTGCTAGAAAATAACGCATCGCAGTACTTGGAGATCTCAATGCTTCGGCAAAACTAAGACGGGGAAAAGTAAAAAGCGTTGCTGCCAAATTACTGTTAATCTGAGCAAACCGCGGATCAATAGCCACCAAAATGTTACCGACTGCTTTACGGTCTGCCGCTTTATATTCTTCTTCCGCGGTTCCTATTATGTAACCATTTTGTTCTGCTTTTATACCAACACCTGGAGTATCTGATGAAGTAATCCTATCTCCTACGTTAATCTCGCCTCCGTCTGTTGAGACACGCACATAAGCTTTTCCCGAAGTAATAACCGGTACCCCATTCGTAACACTCTTATCATATAATAGTATAGCCGGCTGAAGAGAAACGACTCCAAAAATAAAAGGGTCATAAGAAATTTTTGATTTAATATATCCTCCGCCTGACTTGGTACTTATAATATCTCCATCTTGTGCTTTCTCATCTCCCATATCAACAGTTATTGCCGTACCAAGAGAGGGATCCAGAGCAAATTGCGCATGAGCTTTCAAAGTAAAAACCAGAAAAAGTAAAAGTAAAAATATTACTACCGAAGATTTTTTCATACTATTATATATAATCTACCTGCCTTCTATTATCCATGTCAAATCGGAGTTTGACAAACAGGGCATTCCGCTCTAATCTTATATAGACCTAAAACTAAATATGAGCACATCACCTGATAAGCCATTACCAACAGGTGGAGAACTTGAAGCTTTCCCATACAACAGAACTGCTGCCAATAATGTTTTAAGACGAGCAGAAAGAGACGCAGCTCCACGAGGCATAAGTATAAGAAGGGGTATAAAATTGCATAAACCAACTCCTGAACAAATAACTTTCAGGGATGCAGTACGTGAAGTTATAAAGCATGGATTTAGATTTGTAGAAGATCCACAAACACATGTGCGTAATTGGATTGAAGGCACTGTTGACGGACATAGAGTTACATATACTTCTAGAATGATTCCAGATGGCCAAGTAGGAGCAGGAGGAAAACATTTTTTCAGACGCTGGCAGGAAATAGATGGCATAAGAACTAGTATGACCCGACAGAGAGCGTCAGACAAAGGACATGACCTTGGAGTGGCGATTAATGCCATTCTGCAAGAAGAAAAAAGATTGCAAGAACTTAATAGGTAAATAATATTCCCTTATTTCGAATTTTTCCTTGACATTAGTTTTTCATATCTGTTAAATTAGTTATATTGCCCAATATGAGTGAATCAAAAAATCAACTAATCTCCTATTTCGAAAACATGGGACTTATTATAAGCGGAATACTCCTTCTTATCTTTCCTCTTCTTTTTTTAAGCATTACTACTGATGCTTTTATTCTACCAAAACAGATTGCCCTGGCTATTGTCACAGGACTTCTATTGTTGTTTTTTGTAGCCAAAACTGTAGTTGATGGAAAAATTTCTCTTCGCTCAACACCTTTTGATCTACCTATTTTACTATTTGTTTTGATACTTTTTCTGTCAGCTATATTTAGCAGCAACAGATACGATGCTCTTATTGGATTTGTTCCCTACTTATATTTAGCATTTTTCTATTTTGCTATTGTAAATACAGTTAAGCAAAAAAAACACTTGTCTTTTATTATTACAAGTCTTGTTTTGGGAAGCGTGGTAGCAGGTCTACTTAGTATTTTGTCTTTTTTCAAAATCTATGCTCTTCCTTTTGCCTATACCCATACCCAACAATTTACCACATTCGGCTCTCTTCTTGATCAAGCTGTCTATCTTGGCTTAATTCTTCTTCTTCTCGGACAAATTTTATATGGCAAATTTGTTACTAAGAAGCATAAAGTAGAAGAAGTCTCTCCTTTTGATGCTCCGCTTGAAAATAGAAAAAGCGCCAACGTAAGCTTAAGTAGCTTTTATATTGTAAGTTTTGTGATTATTCTTGCAAGCTTTATTATCAATATTTACTCTCTTTCTACCACACAGAAGCCATTAATTTTACCCTTTAGTACAGGACTGCAAACGGCTTTTGGAGCGGTTTCTCAGGATAACAGCAATATACTAAAAGGACTACTATTAGGAAGCGGCACTGGCACTTATCTTGTTGACTTTACCAGATTTAAAACTGCAGCATACAATGCGAATGCCAATCTCTGGGCTTTTACTTTTTTCCGTTCATCTTCCTACGTATTGGAACTTATAGCAACAACAGGATTACTTGGGATAGCAGCGTTTTTCTTTCTTGTATTTAAAGTCTTCAAGCAAAAACTCTTATTCGTCCCCCTTCTTGTTGCCATAGTTACTACCTTTGTTTTGCCATTTTCTTTTGTCTCTGTATTTTTGCTTTTTGTTTTACTTGCAATTTTTGCAGTAAAAAGAATTTTATCTAAAAACAAAGAGAAGGTTTCAGAGGTAGAATTTTATTTTGTTTCTCTAAAAAGAAAGCTCTTTGGTGAGGAAAAAGAAAACAGCCAAAGAAGACACGGAAAAATCTTAGCTATAGTAATTTGTCTAATTTTAGCCGTTATCATAGGTATTCCGCTTTATTTCAGTACTATTTTTGTTGCCTCAGATATCACTTTCCAAAAAGCACTGGTAGCTGCTTCTCAAAACCAAGGCACGCAAACCTATGATCTTGAAGTAAAAGCAATCCAAACTTTTCCCTACCGCGATATCTACTATCGTGCTTTTTCTCAGGTAAATATAACTCTTGCAAGTATTTTGGTCCAACAACAGCAGGGAAAACAGCCAGATGAACAAACTCAACAAAACATCCTAACTCTTATTCAGCAGTCAATCAATGCGGGAAGAAATGCCACAACTGTCGCTCCTCTTACTGCTTTTAACTGGAACAATCTTTCTTCAATTTACAGAAGTTTGATTGGTTTTGGACAGAACGCAGATCAATTTGCTCTTGTTACTGCCAAACAAGCCACTCTTCTTGACCCAAACAATCCTCAGCAATACATCGAATACGGAGGAATATTTTATCAATTAGGAAACTATGATGAGGCTATTAGACAGTTTCAATTTGCAGTAACTATAAAACAGGATTATGCCAATGCTTATTATAACTTAGGACATGCTTTGGAGATTAAGGGCAACTTAAATGAAGCTATGCAGGCCTATCAAATAGTTAAAAGTCTTGTTGTCAACGACAAGGTAAATGCAGAAAAGATTGATTCTGACATAAAAGCGCTTCAGGATAAAATAGGTAAACAACCTGAAAGCGCAACCAATGTGTCAGCAAGCGGACAACAACAGCCTTTGAATGTAAATCAACCCACGACTCAACTACCTGAAAGAAAACCACCAGTTGAAATACCAGGACCAAAAGTCTCACCGACACCAACTGAGACAGCTCCTACTCCAACCGGAGCAAAAACCACTCCAACAATCTCTCCAACTCCATAACGAAAAAGGCTCCATATATTTCTACATGAAGCCTGAAAGAAAAATATTAGCTCGCCTCGCTGCGAAGCGGGCTATAAAGCCAATTATTCTCCTTTACTTTTTCTGAAACAATCGCGACAAAGGACTGGTCTGTCACCTCTTGGTTGAAAAGGTACAGTGTCGTCTTTACCACAATTGGAACATTTAATCGGATAAGATTGTCTTGGTCCGCCTCCACCATTTCTATCATTAAAGTTAGCTCTGGCTTTTGCACGGCAATCTTTGCAACGCTGAGGTGCGTTGAAACCTTTTTGTTGATAGAACTCTTGTTCTTCTGCTGTCCAGACAAAGTCTGTTCCGCAGTCTTTACATTTGATTGTTTGATCTTGAAATGCCACTTAGGATTCACCCCCTTTTTTCCCTTAAATCCTAAGTGACCTTTATGAGGAAACCTTAGAATACCGAGAATACGTTCCGATTTAATCGGAACAACTATATTATATCATACTTTGTGGACCTGAGGGGAATCGGACCCCTTACTCCTCCATGCCATGGAGGCGTGTTACCGGTATACCACAGGCCCCTAATTTAGTATGTAGTATATCTCATTTTGGATTTAGTATAAAGACTGTGGACCTACGGGGAATTGAACCCCGACCGCCTCAATGCGAATGAGGCATTGTACCGTTCAACCATAGGCCCCATAAGCTACTTACCTACTACTGCACATAAGATAACGGGTTAACATAGCCTCCGTTTCTTCTGATCTCAAAATGCAAATGTGGACCGGTAGTTCTTCCTGTCATACCCACCCAGCCGACAACAGAGCTTCCTCCTGTAACCTGCTGGCCGACCGACACATTAACTCCACTCATGTGAGCATAATGACTTACAATGCCTTCTCCATTACTGACATATACATTGTTTCCGTATCCCCCATCATATGTACCTGTATGAATCTCGATAACAGTGCCATTATGTGCAGCAACTATAGGAGTTCCTATACTTGCTGTAATATCAATTCCAGGGTGATACCAAGCGTAGAACTGACTTATGCCTCCACGAAGAGGAAATGTAAATCCTCCCGGAGAAACAGGAATTGGTCCTTGTGCGATAAATATCTGACGTTTTATGAATTGCTGCTCTGAAGGCTTAATACCATCTGGAACTATAAGCATTTGTCCTGAAACTAAAGCAAAGCTCTCGCCATTTCCCGCAAACTCGTTGAAAGGGAAATCAACTATAGCCTGAGCATTTGTGTTATATTTTTTAGCAATTGAGTAGACAGTTTCGCCTGAGACTACCTTGTGGGCAATACCTGTTACCGGCAAAACATCAAGCTCCTGGCCAATATCTATAGACTCTCCTGTCAAGCTATTTTGCCATTTAATTGTATCTTCTGATATGCCGAATTTTTTGGCAATTGTACTTAATGTATCTCCTTTTTCAACCGTGTAAGTAATAATTTTGTCGCGTGGTTTTGCTGATATGTTTGTCTGAAAAACCTCCTCGCCTACCAAAATTGACTGCTTACTAGCTGAATCTGAGGCTAAATCAAGCACAGAAGTTCGAGTTGAAAAAATAGGAAAAGTTTCAGCCAAAAAAGGCGCGAGCATAACGCCCACAAACAAAACCCCCATAGTAGCAATGTGTAAAAACGGTCTATTGTAGCGACCTCGTTTCATGAGGAAAAATTTAACCAGAATATTTTTGTGCTTCTCGAAACGATGCGAAAAAACTAAAATCTTTCTTTTAAGATAAAAAAAGAAAAAACTGAAAAACTCAGCTATCTCTTTAACAACATATTTAATCAAAATCTTAATATTTTGTATGGCTCGCTTCATGGAGTATACAATCTTAACAAATTCAGCCTACTGAGGTCAAATTCTAGCCTACAGGTAGTAAATCTTCAAGAATAGATTCAATTACTCTTGCATGCTCCTCGGGGTTTCCGGCAGGATCTGCATGACCGGCGTTCAAAGGATACTCGGGTATTTCTGTACCAAGCACTTCTTCAAGTCCTTCTAATGACTGCTCTGAATATATAACATCATCATTAGCAGGATTAGCTGTAGTTACAAAAGCAAGAGCCATTTCTCCCCGCTCAACCCTTGGTCTATAGAGCCTCGCATTGTGCCTTCCGTCTGCAATAGCAATTGACTGTTGATAAGCAAGGTCAGGTCCTGCAGCACCTCTTCTAAAAGGATTATTATATCTCTGATAATTTGCAGCTCCGGAAGTTATAAATCCTCCGCTATAAACTGGATCTATTGCTTTTGCTAAATTTATAAGCCAGCTAAATCTTGTCGTAGAAGCATCTGTTGGCGTTGACAAAAGTATGCCCAATATTAGATTTAACCTATCTCCTACTCTACTAAAAGCTTCTGCCACAAACTGAAACCCAGCGCTCTGAAATACACCAATAATTTCATCAACACCAAGTTCTGTTTTTAGTTTTTCCAATTCAGCAGCTGTCCTTTCTGGATCAAGACCGTAGTTTGCATAACTTAAATAACCAACAGGCAAATCATGATTATTGAATGGCGCTTTTAATGCATCCACTGTGCCAAACCTACTTGGATCCTGAACTGTTGCTGCTCCAAATACAATAACTGCTCTTTTTGGCACGCCAGATATTCTTTCTTTATCCAGATATTGCCTTTGATCAGGATCAAAAGTAATTTTGGGAGGCTCAGGATTAAGAAGTTCCGGTAGTCGTAAACCCTGATCAACTCCGACAACGGTTGCTCCAAAAATAAGAGCACCCTTTCCCATGGCTTTTAAAAATCCCCTTCGTGGCATTACTTTTAGAAGCAATCTACCAAATGCATCCAAAAGATATTGATCCTCAGGCCTTCTTCTTGCAAAAGCCTCTCTCCAGCTTAATAAATATCTACTAAAAACAGAGTCAGCGTCTTGTCTTTGTTCTGCGGTTGGTTCTTGATTTGTTGCTTCTACCGGCTGTATTCTATCGTCCTGTTCTCCAGTAGGATTTTCCATAAATCCATACTACATTAGTAGCTTTTTTTGTCAACAATATGCATCAATTTACTTGACAACTTATTTGCCAATACTTACTATTAAAAAATGAGCACAGAGACTACACCTAGTCCAAATATGCCGGAGAAGCTTGCCTTTACTTTGCCTGAAAGGATTAAATCTATATTTCGCCGAGGAGAAAAAGCAGTTATGACGCGCAAATTTGCTGAAGCATTAGGAATTGGGATTGTTCCAGGACATGAATTAGGAAGTTTATACGATGGTTTTCAAAAAAGGTGTCAACAGCTACTTACAGATCCTCCTCCAGGATACACTAGAAGAGAAAATGACAACAAGGTTGAGGTTTACAATGATAAAGGCGTAAGGGTATTAACTTATGACAAGGATATGGATGAAAAGCGTTACTACACCAATAACGATGGTCCTATCTATCAACTTTCTTACGAAGACCCTGCAGGTAAATATAAATGGACAGCGGAACTAGATGAAAAAGGCGTAAGTGATAATAGTATAGTTTTTCTTAATTTCGAACTAACTTATAAAGGTAAAGGAGGGAACGTATCCAGAAAACTTTTCCTGAGACAAAGAGCTGGAAGTTTTGCTCCTAGTCTTATTAGAAAATATCGGGAGGAAGAGTATCCAGCATTTGGTAGCACCGTTGAGGAAGCTCGTGCAAGAAGAGGAGAATATCCGGCAATGGGACCTGAACCTGAAGAAAGACAACAAAGACCAACCTCAGCAGTAACACCAACAAAAGATTTTGAGCTACCTACTTAGTCTTTTCCTAGATTTTTGAGGAAATCTTCGTTATTCTCTGTTTTTGATAGACGCTCTACTAGAATCTGTGTTCTGTCGTTTGAGTCAAGCATATCCATCATTCTTCTCATAGTAACAATCTTTTTATAATCTTCTTCTTTGAGAATTCTCTCTTCTCCTCTTGTTCCTGAACGTTCAATACTAATTGCAGGGAAAATTCTTCTCTCTGCAAAAGCACGAACAAGATGAAGCTCCATGTTTCCTGTACCTTTGAATTCTTCGTAAATAAGATCATCCATGCGTGAACCGGTTTCTACTAAAGCTGTTCCAATAATAGTCAAAGATCCGCCTTCCTGACAATTTCTTGCTGCACCGAAAAATCTTTTTGCTGGATGAAGTGCTGCAGGATCAAAACCTCCTGAAAGAGTACGACCTGATGGCTCAACTGATAGATTGTAGGCTCTAGCTAAACGTGTAATAGAATCAAGAAGTATAATAACGTCTTTTCCAAGTTCTACCTGTCTTTTGGCACGTTCAAGTGTAATTTCAGCAACACGAGTCTGATTTTCTGGTGGTTCGTCAAAATTGGACGCAACTACTTCTCCTTTAACAGACATACTTATATCTGTCACCTCTTCAGGACGCTCGCCGATTAGAGCTGCCATGAGATGAACTTTAGGGAAATTTGCAGAAATTCCAGCTGCTATTTCTTTAAGAATTGTGGTTTTACCTGCTTTTGGAGGAGAAACAATCATTCCGCGCTGACCAAAACCAATTGGCGCAATAAGATCAATGACTCTGGTTGAGAGTGGAGTTTTTCCTGTTGCCAAAACTACCTGTTTGTTTGGATAGATAGGTGTAAGATCGTCAAAATATGGTCTTTTAAGAGAATCATCTGCGTTGACTTCATTTACTTTTTCAACTTTAAGAAGTCCGTAATATCTTTCTGTATCTTTTGGCGGACGGGCAACCCCTTCTACCTTATCTCCAGGACGAAGCATAAAACGTCTGATTTGTGACTGGGAAATATAAATGTCGCGAGATGAAGGAATAAATTTTGGTCGTAAAAATCCATGACCTTCAGGCTGAACATCTAAAAATCCTGTTACATTCTCAGTCGGTGTAACCTGAACCGGAGCCTGATAGTGTCCTGGCTCATCAGTATGAATTCTTCGCACAGGAACTACTTCTTCTGCAGGCTTAGGATGAAAATCAGATGATTCTCCAACTAAGTCACTAACTGTAGGGGTTGTTTTTTTATAAGGCATAAATTAAATGTGAATTTTTCGCATTAATAAGGGAATAAAAACCGAAGATTTACGAACCTTTATTGATCACTATTACACCATATTACCCTCTTTTTGTCAAGGGACAATTGTGGGAACAGTAAAATCAAAAACAGATTCCCCTGTAAAAAGATAGAGAATAATACTTAAAACAAAATAAGCGGATAGTGAGACGACCAAACCAATAATTGCTCCTGTAATGGTTTGTTTGGCAGTTTCTAGTTTTTGCTTGTCACCTGCTGACATAGCCCAGCGTATGCCTCCCAACACAAGAAAGATCAGAGATATAACTATTGCAGCAACAAGAAGTACTGTAACTATATTACCTGTGATGTCGCTTGCATTTTCAAGTTTAAGCGTACAAAGCGGACTAAATCTACCGGTCGGACAAAGATCAGCATGCGCAAAGCTAGCTGAGGAAAGAAAAACTAGTCCAAATGAGATAGCAAAAACAAACTTAGAAAATTTACGCATTACTATACCATCATACTTACTACTTGTTTTGTTTGTCAATATAAACAATCAGGCTGCAGAAGGTTTTCCGAAAAGAGCATTTCTGGCAAAATATACTTTTATTATTCCCAAATTTGCTGGCCTATCTGGTCGTCCGCGTCCTGGTGGAGTAATTCTTGTTCTGATAACCGGAGCTGTTCTTAGATGAAAAAAATCTCCTGTGGTTCTAGCCATTAATGCTCTTAATGACCCTATTGTTTCCGCTCTTACTCCCAAAGCTTCAAATAACACCTTCAGCTCGGTTAATTCAGATTTTTTAGCGGTCGGATCTGAGGTAGAAAATTCATCGATTGATGAAGTTACTAATGCTTGCAACTCTGAGAGTGCACTGCTATCATCAATTCCTCTGGAGGATAACCATTGTCCTAACTGATGGGCCAAACTGGGGTTTAACACCACATCCCTGCCGTTGGCGTTTACAAATCGAACGTTTTCTCCTGGATTATAATTATTAAAAGCATCTCTAACAGTTCGCGGATTACTTGGATTTACAACTACTACCCTAGGCTCATTAGCATCCTCTCTAAGCTCTACATCACCAGTCATAGTTACAAGCTACATTAACAACAAACTATTGTCAATGTTAGCATCATCTTCTTTGTGAAGGCGAACCAAACAGAACATTTCTGGCAAAATATGCTCCTACTAAACCCAAACTGGCTTGCCCTCTAATTGGAGGACCATCTATAGTTCGAAGTAAACTCATCCTATCTCCATGATCCATCAATTCTCTTATATCTCCTAATGTTCTACCCCTTTGACTTAGAGCTTCAAATAATTGCCTAATATACTTATCTTCTGAATTTCCACCACCGCTATAAATTTCTGCTATTGCTCTAAATAAAACAGAAGTCGCAGTGTCGTCAGTAAGAGGAAAACGAGTCAGCAAGCGACTACGCACCTCATTAGCAGCTCTAGGATTTAAGGCCAAAGGTCCTCTACGAGTTTCGAACCTAGTGTTAGCCCATTCAGGACTACTAGGATCATACCTATCGAATGCATCTCGAACAGACTCTAATGAATAATCGTTTATTGATATAACTCGTGGCTCCTGAACATCCCCTTCGTCACCTTCAACCATGTTTATACATTATATTAACAACAAATTCCTGTCAACATTTGACAAGATCCTATAGAAAATGATATCTTACACGCACGTATGAGAGGTTTTTTTACAATTCTTGCCGTAACTTCCCTATTTGCCTTAAGCCTAGGCATAAAACCTGTATTTGCTGACACATGTACTATTATGTATGGCGGTGGCGAGACTGATTGTAAAATTACCCCAACTCCTGCGCCTACTCAAAGCAACTCAACTCAAACCACTAAAGGCGGACTAACTGTACAAAAACCAAGTAATACAATTAAAACCCCAGCCACAGGCCCTGAAGCCATTGGACTTATCAGCCTAATTCCAGCAGCTGCAGCAGGGTTTTATCTACGAAAAAAGGCATAATCTGAGCCTCTGATTTGACAATAAACATAAACTTTGTTACCATATTAATTCTGTTTTATAAATTCTGCCATGAATTCTGCCTGATGCCCTGCTAACAAAACAATAAACTACCTAACTATGAAACTCAAACAAGACCTTGTATCTGTTATTTTGCCCGTTCATAACGCAGCACGCTTCCTCCCTGAATGTTTAGAAGGCCTCAAGGAACAGACTTACGACAACATTCAAATTATCGCAATCGATGATTTCTCCAAAGATTCTTCCTACAAAATCCTCAAAAAATTCCAAAAAAAGCTCAAAAATCTAGAAGTCTATAAAAACAAAAAGCGCTACGGCATGGCTATTTGCTTCAATAGAGCCATGAAGCGCGCAAAAGGACAGTTCGTGACTTTTATGAATGCAAATGATGTAACTGCTATAAGCAAAATCAAACGTCAGGTAAGTTTCCTGCAAAAAAACTCCAAGGCTGTTGCAGTAGGCACACAATTTAACGGTATTGACTCAAACAGCAAAAAACTTGAAAAAAGCGATTTGCCGGAGGAACACGATGATATTTATGAAAATGTAATACAGGCATCATCTCTCCACCCTGAAACTGTAATGATTAACCGTGAAAGACTACCAAAAGACCTTTTATATTTTAAGCACAACAAATACCCTTTCGTGTTTACTGAGGTATTTTTGAAGTTTTTTAACTTCGGTCAGGTTGCAAATATTAGCCATGCTCTTTACCATCATCGCGAAGGTGTAAAACGCTACAGCAGCAAGTCTTCAAAGACAAAACAGATGATTTCTATGGCAAGACTTTGGCTACAGGCTAAAGATTACAACGAAACCGCTCCATCACTTCGCACCTTCTTTCCGCAACTAGTTAGAGGAATTTAAACTTAAGACGAAAAGCTTCTTCTACTAGGTCCAAAAGCTTCTCTTATGGTAGATATATATCTCCTTACTTCCATATCTGAAACAGGAAAAAATTTACTATTTAATGCCACAGGAAGAACTTTATTGTCCGACCCTGTGTATGCTCTTTCCAAAGGTCGTCCTGGTCTCAAACGAACCATCTCATCTAGCCTACCAGGATCTTCATTATTGTATATACTAAGAACAAAATCTCCTCCAAGTATAGTACTACGAACTACCTGCACACGTCGTCCATCTCTTGTATGAAAAACCCGATTATGGCCTTCCCCCATGGTCGTAGCAAGATCCATAAGTTCGCCCATTTCTCCTCTAAGAGACAACTGCTCGTTTATCTCCCCCACAGTTAGAGCCTTTAATACGCGCTCTACTTCAGTATCAGAACCTTCTCCTGGCTGATTTCTATCGTTTCTTCTGTACGTATGTTCTGTTACTATTTCTTCAACTATTCCGTCATCATTTACTTTAGGTCTTCTAAGGGTAATGCTATAAGTATCCCCACCTCGTCCTGCATGTCTTGCCAGAGTAACTTCGCTAGTTACTCCCCCCTGAAGATCCACAGAAGCAAAATGAGCTTCTCCTTCTCTAACCCCAGCCACACCTAAAATACCATCTATCCTAGACATAGCTTCAGCGCTAGACATGCGGCCTTGATCTGCACCAACTTCTGTCTCTGTCATAATATCTTTATATCACAAATAAAAGAATATTTCTTCCTTTAAACTGCCCTATCAATCCGTTATCACTTCCTGACTGATCCGCGGAACAAAATAAATCCAACCATAACCCCCGCTCTTAAAGGTCTATTTTCTATCCAAAAGTTATCCACACCTCTTTTGATAAATAAATTAGGTTGGTTTAACAAGCTAATTTTTACATTAATTACTCTGGGATATCTCATCCTGACCGACAAAGATATTATAGGTTGACAAACATATTAGTAAGTGCTATATTTTTGGTAAGTATGCAATTAATCGCTTCCCTTTTGGGCATAAAAAGAAAAACTGAAGATCTGTTTGAAAAAACAGAGGGAAAAACAATTGCAGAGTACCAAAGAGAAATCTTGGTAAAAATGGGTAAAAGACAATTCGAGAAGCTAAACGAACTTGGAGTTGGTATCCAAACAAGTTTGGTTTAAAGATCTTTAAAAAGGGTAATTAAAGAAGAAATTCAAATAAAAAAGAGCATCGCTTTCGTTACTCAAATATAAGTTCAGGTACGATAAGCAATGCTCTTAGGGTAAAATGACAGTTAGTCCTTCAGGCAGGAATAAAACTAATTGTCATGGAAATAAAAATACAACAAGTATTTTTTTTTGTCAAGAAAAATAGGTGAAGCCAAAATCTATTTTTCTTATTGATAAGCCAAGATATTTCATGACCCATCGATAAACTCAGGACGAGCCTGTTTTACAAATTTGTATGGAGATACGGTTCTTGGGCAGGGAATCGTATTTCCATAAAGATCTGTAAGCAGGGGCGGTATTTCCTCTAGATCCTTTTGGCAAATAAGATCTTCCCCGAAGCAGTTTGAATAACGCGGGAAACCACAGTGTCTACTGACTTTCCAATCAAATAACTTCCATCTTCAACTACAATCATTGTTCCATCGTCCAAGTAGCCTACTCCCTGAGAAGAATCTTTTCCAAGATGGGAAATCTTAACATGCAGACTATCCCCTGGTACGGCAATAACTTTCAAAGAATTTGCCAAAGCATTTATATTTACAGCAATTACATTATCAATTCTGGCTTTTTTTTCTAAATTATAGTCACAGGTTATTACTTTGCCTTTATGCATTTTTGCCATTTTAATTAGCTTCTCATCAACTACCTGACCGTTAAACACTCTCTCATCATTATCCGACAAAACCAGAACTCTTATTTTTTTCTTTTTCTTAAGCTTCTCGAGTTCCTCAAGTCCTTTTCTTCCCCTTTCTCTTTTTACTGTATTTTGCGAATCAGCTAAGCGTTTTAACTCCAAAAGTACACTAGGAAGAATAACTACAATTCCTGTAAGAAGTCCAAGATCAATAATCTCAAATATACGGCTATCTATAATTGCGGATGTGTCAAGAAAAATTCCGTTATCAATTTTTTTTGGTTTTTTGGCTTTTTTTCTGCGTCTTCTTGAGTTAATAAGCATACCCGGAAGACGTGTGATAAGAGATTTCGAGACCTCATCTGCTATTGCTCCGATCAGATTTGGCGAGAAGGTAGGTTTTTTTCCGTCCGATTTTGACATTTGTTTTGCCAGTTCTTTTTCCATAATTTATTTTAAAGAAGCAATAACTTCCCTTAATGATTTGTGAGACTTAGCTGTAATTATTTTCTTAAATCCCATTTTTTCTGCTTCTTTTTTTCGTTTTTCAAGCGCGTTTACTTGTCGCAGTTCGCCAAGAAGACCAACTTCGGAAATTCCGACAACATTACTAAGAGAAATATTTTTGAGGCTTGAGTATACTGCAAGACAAATACCCAAATCAATTGCCGGATCTGAAATCTTCATGCCACCTGCCACATTTACAAAAACATCGGTTGTATCAAGTGGCAACTTACAGTGTTTCTGTAAAACAGCAAGAAGAATTTCAACACGTCTCGGATCAATTCCTGATACCACCCTACGTGGCATAGGAAGCCTTGAGAAAACAGTTAATGCTTGCAGCTCTACCAAGAATGCTCTTGACCCTTCAAGCGTTGATACAAGAACACTACCCGGCGTTTTTTCATGTCTGTCAGACAAAAATAACTGTTCAGGATTTTTTGCTTCAATCATTCCTTCCTCTTCCATGATAAAAATCCCAACCTCATCAACCGGACCAAAACGATTCTTCAGACTGCGAAGGATTCTGGTTTTGGCAAATTTTTCTCCTTCCAAAAAAAGTACAGTATCAACCATATGAGAAAGAACCATGGGACCTGCTACCATTCCCTCTTTTGTCACATGACCAACAACAATCACCGGTACATTATTTTTTTTCGCAATCCTTACAAACTGCAATGCAGAATATCTTACCTGAGCAACCGATCCGGATAGTCCTGCTACATTTTGTGACTCAATTGTTTGTATGGAATCAATGATAACTAAATCGGGTTTTATTGCGTCAATTTGAGCAACAATTGCATCTGTATCTGTTGCTGAAAGAAGTAATAATCCGTCTTCTTTCTCATCTTTTGCTTTTGATTTTTCATTTTTTATCCTCTCTGCTCTCATTTTTATTTGCTCTGCAGATTCTTCACCGCTGACATAAAGTATTTTTTTACTAATTGATAAATTTAAAGCCAACTGAAGAAGTAATGTTGACTTTCCTACTCCCGGATCACCGGCAATAAGAGTTACCGATCCTTTTACGATTCCTCCACCTAAAACTGTATCCAATTCGCTGAATTTAGTTTGAATTCGTGAGGTTTCTGAATATGCAATTTCTTTAAGGGTTTGAGGTTTTATAGATGAATTTATACTAATTCCGGAGTTTCCAGATAGCGTAGCTTTTGTCGTTGTAAATTCCTTCATTGTGTTCCAGTTGCCACACTCAGGACACTTACCATACCAACTTGGAGAATCATATCCGCACTCCTGACACACAAAACTGGTCGTAGTTTTAACCTTCTTCATATATTCATTATACTCCTAAGGCAGAAAAATTATAAATTACTGAGGCAAGCTTTATTAAATACCAAATAAAATTTATCGATATCCAATTGGCTTATCAAGAAGCACCGGAACGAGGATAATTTTGTGACGTCTTTTATCATGCTCAGAAACTGTTGCAGCAATACTTTGTCCTACTGTATATTTTGAAGTTGGTGGAATTTTTTCTTTGCGGATAAGTCCCTCTACTCCATCTTCCAATGATACTGTTAAACCGTTATCATCAATGTTTAAAACATTCCCGCTTACTTTTTTATCAACAGGATATTTTTCTGTAAGTTTTTCGAATGGATCTGCGGTTAATCGTTTAATCGATAGATTTACTCTCTTTCCATCTTGATCAAAACGTACAACCACAGCTTCTGTTGTGTCTCCGCTTGAAAACATTCCTGATAGATCATCAACTTTGTCCCAAGAAACCTCTGAGATATGTATAAAGCCCTCAAGAACTTGTCCTTTGGCTTCAAATGTAACAAAAATTCCGAATGAAGAAATATTTGTAATCTTTGCAGACACTTTATCTCCTGCTTTAAGACCTTTTGTAGCTTTTGCAAAATCTTCATCAGTTAGATTTGGCTTCTGTGAGAAAATTATTTTATTGTCTTTTCTGTTTAGTTCAAGAACTGTTACTTTTGTTTTTTGTCCGATACTTAGATCACCTTGAGACACATGGGATTGAGGTAAAAATCCTGAAACACCAAAATCAGTTGCCACTATGAATCCTGCTTTGCCGACTTGGCTAATTTTAGCTTCAAAAGATTCTTTATTTTTCTCAAGTTCTTCAAGTTTTTTCCAAGAACGATTGGCAAGAAAGCGTCTCAAAGACACAACTGGATTGCCGTTTTCTGATTCAGGATTTAATACATTTACTTCTACGCTATCTCCTACTTTAAATGAAGAAAGAATTGTCTGAAGTATGCTTTTTTCTTTTTCAAGTACAACTGCTTCTGTCTTTGCTCCGAGATTAACTGTAATTTCACTTGAAGTAAGCTTTGTGATTGTTCCTTTTACTGACTCGCCTTTTTTGAGAGTAACTAATTTGCTTTCATGCTTGGCAAGAAGTGCTGCCATTGCAGAAGATTTATTTGAAAATGATTGCATTTTGATTCATAAGCCTTTCTATAAAAAGATTATGTAAGTATACCACTATATCTTATTAGTCGCAAGCTCCTGTTTCACCAAAAAACCGCCCGGCACAGCGACCTTGAGTGAATGTAATGAACGAAAGGAAGCGAGCCCGCCTGCGAAGCGTTGCGAGACAGGGGTAAAATTGTTTTTTGCGCACCAAAAAACCGCCCTTACTGGCGGTTTTGTTGGATATTTAGTTTTAAAAGCAGAAAATTCCTGGCAATGACCTATTGTCCCGGGAAATCCCAGTATCGTGAGCGCTGAGTCGTTTTACTTCTGAGTTCGGAAAGGGATCAGGTAGTTCCAGCTCGCTCAAATCACCAGAAAATTTCTGCTTTTAAAGAACTTTTCAAAGAATCCTCAATCCTGAGGCCTTGGTCTCAGGATTTCGTCGCTATTCTTCGAATAGCTCCTCAATAAGTGAAGAGATGTCCCCGCAAAGCGGGGTTAAACGTCTTAAATAAAAATTTACCTTCGACCATTAGTACTGGTAAGCTCAACACTTTACAGTGCTTACACTGCCAGCCTATCAACGTCGTAGTCTACGACGGGTCTTTCAGATCTTGCGATCAATCGAGATCTTATCTTGGAGACGGCTTCCCACTTAGATGCTTTCAGCGGTTATCCGTTGGGAATCTAGCTACCCGGCGGTGCTCCTTTATCGGAAACAACCGGCACACCAGGGATTCCCTCATCCCAGTCCTCTCGTACTAGGGACGAATCTCCTCAAATCTCAAACGGGCATACAGGATAGAGACCGAACTGGCTTACGCCGTTCTGAACCCAGCTCGCGTACCACTTTAACCGGCGAACAGCCGGACCCTTGGAAGCTTCTCCACCTCCAGGATGTGATGAGCCGACATCGCTATCAATCATTTGTTACCAAATGCCCTGACTATACCTTCACCCTGAGCACTATTATAGTGCGAAGGGGCTAGTCTTATGATAAAAGTTATAAATTTTTCCTCGACAAGCGAAGAAAGAACTTCTATCTCACCCTTAGCAATATTACTATTGCGTAGGGATCAGTCGATACAGTCCGTAGAGCAAAGCTCTAGGACCTCGGTATTGACCATTACATGTTCGCCAAGTAATGGTGTCCACCGATTTGAACTAGTTAATTTTCTTATCCATTGTACTCTCTAAAGTACGTTTTTATGAATAATCAGACTCAAATATTACTATTTGGGCGCCCCAATGTTTAGTTAAGGTGCCAAACCGCATCGTCGCTGTGGACGCTTGGATGCGATCAGCCTGTTATCCCCGGGGTAGCTTTTAGCCGTTAAGCTGTGTGGATACCACTATCCATCACAGGATCACTAACGCCTACTTTCGTACCTGCTCGACTTGTAAGTCTCGCAGTCAAGCTGGCTTTTGCATTTACGCTATCACTCCGATTTCCATCCGGAGTTAGCCAACCATTGCGCGGCTCCGTTGCATTGTAGGAGCCTACCTCCCCAGTAAAACTGCCCACCAGACACTGTTTTTCGCCCGTATTTTTATGCGGGTCAAAATAATGCTCACTCATTTCAAAGAGAGGTGTTTCATTGTCGACGAATCTCCCTCCTACTCTAAACAATTGAAAAAAGCTTGCAAATGTCAAGCTACAGTAAAGCTCCCGGGGTCTTTTTGTCCATGTATACCTAGGCCGCGTCTTCACAGCCAACTCAATTTCGCCGGGTAAATGATTAAGACAGTTATTTAGTCGTTCTACCTTTCGTGCGGGTCGGAACTTGCCCGACAAGGAACTTCGCTACCATAGAACAGTTATAGTTACTGCTGCCGTTCACCGGAGCTTTGATAACAACCTAAACTCTTGCGAGTCGCAGCCGCCATCATTGACTTACCGGCACTGGGCAGGTGTCAGCCCCTATACGTTGCCTTTCGGCTTTGCAGGGACCTGTGTTTTAGATAAACAGTCGCTAAATAAACTTTTGTTGTAACCGTCCAAAGGACGGTGAGGCATCTCCCATAGGTTACGCCTAGCTTTTTTGCCGAGTTCCTTAATCATCTGTCTCCCGGTCACCTTAGTCTACTCGACCAGCCCACCTGTGTCGGTTTGCGGTACGGAAAAATATGTGTTTTAATCTTGCGATTGTAATGAAGCGTTTCTTGGAAACTGAAACGGTTCAAATCATCTCCTATTGCTAGGAAATTTTCATTCACAGCTTAATTAACCACGATGACGGATTTGCCAGTCACCACTATCTTGCTGCTTGGACCCCGCGAACGGGGCTTGAATTTTCCACTTTCGAAACTACCTTACATACACATACCCTGTACCCGAATATTAACGGGTTGTCCATCGGGCTAATCCCCTTTAACGAGGAATACCCTTAGGGCCGACTTACCCTTCGCTGATGTACATTGCGAAGGAAACCTTGGGCTTTCGGTGTGCAGATATCCCATCTGCATTACGCTACTCATGCCGGCATTCTCACTTCTATTCGCTCCACCATGCCTTACGGCACAACTTCACTGCAAATAAAACGCTCCCCTACCAATTGTCTTGCGACAAGTTTCCAATTTCGGTAAAAAGCTTAATCCTCGGTAAATTTTCGGCGCCACAAACCATCCGCCAGTGAGCTGTTACGCTATCTTTAAAAGATGGCTGCTTCTAAGCCAACTTCCTGGGTGTCTATGGATTATGACTTCCTTAAAAACTTAGCTTTTATTTAGAGACCTTAATTGGGAATCTGGGCTGTTTCCCTTTCGACTCATCAGCTTAGACCGACAAGTCTGACTACTGAAAATAAACAACAGGCATTCGGAGTTTGATTGGTTGCGACAAGTTGCCTCGCCGCGAACCATTCAGTGCTCTACCTCCTGTTGCGTTAGTTCAGCGCTATACCTTAATATATTTCGGGGAGAACCAGCTATCTCCAGGTTCGTTTGGCATATTGCCCCTAACCTCAAGTCATCTCAGATCATTGCTGCGATCACGAGTTCGGTCCTCCATCCCGCTTTCGCGGAATCTCAACCTGCTCAAGGTTAGCTCACCTGGTTTCGGGTTTAATAATTGCTACTTAAAGTGCCCAGTTAGGGCTTGCTTTCACTATGTCTTCGTAAGTTACCTTACTTAAACTATGCAGCAACTATAAACTCACCGGCTCATTCTTCAATAGGCACGACATTATCCCTCACCATTTGACCCAGATAAACAATTTACGATATTAATGATCGCTTTTGCTATCTCGGACATGCAAATGGTGAGGGACTCTGTCTGCTTGTTAGCCAACAATTTCAGTTCTATTTCATTCCCCTCCCGGGGTGCTTTTCACCTTTCCCTCGCGGTACTAGTTCACTATCGGTAGATTTTGATATTTAGGCTTGGATCGTGGTCGACCCAGATTCCCACAAAGTTTATCGTGCTCCATGGTACTTAG